>JACCDZ011059516.1_pt1 | contig 19536 bp, 17 predicted proteins | sample 7449551 | NCBI WGS metagenome assembly JACCDZ01 (sample SAMN15323452, study PRJNA562643) | freshwater metagenome | isolation source: river surface water | place: USA:Blue River Watershed | collected 2017-08-18
AATTAAGTTTTCTTTCGCATCACCTCGGGTATCGGTATGACCAGATAACTCGATTTTATACGTCGGATTTTTCACTAGGAAATCTTTCAACTTCGTTAGTTCAACAAATGATTCAGGCAATAAGTTCGTTTTGTTGAGATCAAAGAACACGTTGTCGAGCAAAACAGCTTCCGTACTGCTCAACGGAATCATTGGAATATCCATCTTAAACGATTCCAGTCCTTCAGCGACAGTCATGTTGAAGTTTTGAGAAAAATTAAAGTAACCTTCAAATTCTACACTCAATGCATAGTCTGCGTTTAGCGGAAGTGAGACCATGAATTCACCGGTTATTAAATCAGCTTGTGAACGGATAACTTCTTTTCCAGTTTTGACATCGATCAAGGAAAATTTTCCGGGAATTGGTTTTTTGGTGTTGACATCGTAAACCAATCCTTCGAAGTACAAGGTTTTGGTTGGTCGCAACTTTTCGGGCATTATAAAGTAGTAAATATCCAAGTCGCCATAACCACCCTCACGGTCAGATGCGAAGAATGCAATTTCTCCATCGGCGCTCACCATCAATGAATTTTCGTCAAATTTCGTATTGATTGGATAGCCTAAATTTTCTGGTTTTCCCCAATTTCCATTTGCGTCCATGCGAGAAACAAATAAATCTGTTCCGCCCAAACCAATATGCCCGCGTGATGCAAAGTAAAGTGTTTTTCCATCCGGGTGGATCAATACCGATTCTTCATCTTGTGGCGAGTTGATGTGCGAGGGCAAACGCACTGCTGGATTCCACGTGCCATCTTCGCGCATCGTTGCCATGTAAATATCGTCGTTTTTTTGTGCACCTTGCCCACGGATTCCGCGAATAAAATACATCGTTTTTCCATCGGAAGACAAGGAAGGTTGCGTTTCCCAATGACGCGTATTAACTTCACCAGGCAAATTGATGGGATTGGTCCATTTAGAACCTAATTTTTTGGTAATGAAAAAGTCGCAACTTCCTTTTCCGTTTCGACCGTCGCCGTAATTTTGACCAGACGCGTCCGGACATCCAACAAAAACAAGTGTTCTACCGTCGGGTCCGAGCGTTGGCGCACCTTCGTTGTTGACGGTGTTGATGTTGATCGGCATCGGTTCTGCTTTGCTCCAAATCTGTTGATCGCTCAAGTGTGATACGTAGAAGTCTTCTTGCTGTTGTTGGAAGTTTTCAGGTACATCATTTCTTTTTTCGACACGAGGATCGAATATTCTGCGTGTAAATAGAATGGTTTTTCCGTCGACCGTAATCGTTGGAAAATATTCGGGGTCTTTGGTGTTGATTCCTGGACCAATGTTGATCGGTTTGAAGTCGGCTGGATTTTTCATCGCATTGACCGAAAATTCGCAGGAAGCTTGGAGTTCGCGCGCCACTTTCACGAAGTCTGGATTTGCTTGACGGTTTTGGATGAAGGTGTTCAACAATGTGAGCGCACCGCTGTAATCGCCTGTCGCATATTTGATATTAGCCAAGTAAAAGTAAGTACTTCCAGTGACACTGTGGTATGGATTGATCCGAATTGCTGCTTCGTAGTATTTGATTGCCAGCTCGAGTTGATTGGAATACTCGGCAAATTCGCCCGCGACCAGGTACGCTTCCCAAAATGCTGGATCTTTTTCGATCGCTTTGTCCATGAACTCGATTCCAGCACGGTAGTTTGGACCCAAACGCTTCGGATCTTTTACAGTGGAGGGAGCTTTTTGCCCTTCTTCGAATAGAGCGATTGCTTTTTTGTTTTTCGTGGAATATCCATTTTGTGCACGCGCACAAGAGAACAATGTGATTGCAACAAATAAGAACAAGAAATTTTTCATTTTCAAGGGATATTCATGAATTTATGTGTTTGTAAAGAAACGCGCCATTTTGGGTTTTCTTTTACGTAGTCGATAATTAATGGCAAAATCTGTTCCTGTTTTGACCATTCGGTTTGAAGGTACAACAAACAATCCGATTTTACGCGTGTTGCGTGTTCCTCCGCCCATTTCAAATCGGATGGGTGAAAAATGACAACTTTCAATTCTGAAGCTTTTTGGTATGCCTCATCACAGGGTTTTTTAAATTTTTTAGGAGAAAAACAGTACCAATCGATCGCCCCCAACAGCGGATAACAACCTGATGTTTCGATAGCGATTTCCAATGCATTTTCGTGTAACGCATTGACGAGTGTTGTTAAATCATACATCGCTGGTTCGCCTCCAGTAATTACGACGAAATCGGTTTTAGATGCCAAAACGGATGCAACAAGCGTTTCGATGGCAATCAGTGGATGGGCTTCTTGGTCCCAACTTTCTTTAACGTCGCACCAAACACAGCCAACATCACAACCCGCTAATCGAATAAAATAAGCGGCTCTTCCTGCGTATCTTCCTTCTCCTTGAATGGTGTAAAATTGTTCCATTACGGGAAGCGCTTGGGTGGAATCGATGTTTTTGATATTCATACTTCAAAAGTAAGCATTCGTGGTGATATGCCCTCGTTGAAAATCCAAATTTAAATTTTGGGTGGAGCCGTCTATTCGATTAGGCCCTGTTTTTTTCGATAGGGCTTAATCAAGGTTGTGCGCTTATGATCGTCTTTTAATTTTGGTTAAAATCATTTTTCTTGAATGTCAATTTATTGATTTTATTTGAAAATAAAGAGATAAGCAATTAATGTCGTAAATGTTGTTTTTAGTCAGTTTTTGTTTCGAAGTGAAGACTTCTAAACTTGGGTATAACATTTCTCTACTTGGAGTCGCAGGCTTCTCGGTTGTGGTTGTTCAGCCCAAGGCTTTTGTTGATGTAATATGCATTATTTCAACCAACTATCAATGTTCACGCTTTGATGCAATATTCGGATTACTTCCAATTTTTGATCATCAACTATTTTGTAGAATATGATGTGTGATTTTACAAATGACACGCTATATCCAGGGCGTATGAATTCAGCAGATTTACCCGTGTAATAATTTGATTGTAAAAACTCGATGTCATCAATTAACAAAGAGTAATACCTGTCGGCTTGCTCTTTAGACCATTTTTTGCGTGTGTAGATCCATATTTCTTCCAAATCCGAAAGCGCTTCGGAGCTGATGTGCAGAACAAGCTTTTTCATGTATGTTTTTTATGAAGCGCCTTTAAATGTTCTTTTGGATCAAAATCTTCCACGAATCCACTTTGTTCTCCAACGATAAGTGCATTGCGCAATTCATTTAGCTTGCGCTCTTCACTTTCGAGCAGACGTAGAGCAGTTCTTATTACGTCACTCACAGAGCCATATCGCCCTGATTTTATCTCACTATTGATGAAATTTTCAAAATGATCTCCTAACGATATCGATGTGTTCTTACCCATAATCAATAATTATTAAAGTAAATGTACCAAAAATTGGTAACGCGTCCAAGTGGTAGTGTTTTTTTATTGTATTTATCGCTTCCCTTGGTTCAAGCGGTTATTTTAATGTAATTACCTCACTTAAATTGAGGAAGTGATATTGGCTATAACGTTTTGCTTATTTGGTGTTAGTGGCATTATTTTACTTTTTGGTCAATAAATTCTTTTATTGCATTAAAATCAGAATCACTAAATAGTGTTCCATCGATTGCGAGTCCATCCATTTGTTTATCTGAGAAATTCAAGAAAATAAACTTATTGTAATATATTTTTTTTTCAAATAAATTCCAATTGATTCTTTCGTACAGTAGCCCATGATCAATTATTATAACCGAGTCATTAAATTCATAAGATAATTCATTTACCCCTTCAAACTTTTTAGCAATCTGAAGTCTTGCCTTCAAGAAGTTTTTCTTTGAAAGATTTACTTGTCTAAGTACATATAACAAAACCAAAGTACTTGAAATTCCGAGAGAAGTAAATAAATTGAGATTAAAATAAATTATCTTACTTCCGTTGTTAATCATTGAATATTTATTTCCAGATGAAATTCCAATGACCAAAAACAGAAGAGATAATCCTCCCAAAATCATTAATGCCTTTGTAGAATTTTTAAAATGCAATTTGAGTCGAACCTCATTAATTTCAGCAATATTGCGAGAATAAGATTCAGTTTTTACGGTTATTTTCATGAGTTATATAAATTGCCACTAACTTACTTATAAGTCTCATAAAATGAGACAATATTTCCGAATGTAATTATTCTACGTCAAACTGCAACTAACGATTCGTAATTTGTTGAAAATTTTGCGGTTAACATACGTGTAGATTTCTGAAGTACGTTTTTGATTCCAGTAGATTCAGAAGCTCAATGGCTTCGCGTTTTGATTGAGCTTTTGGAGGAAAGCAGTTTGTGAATTATTCTTTTATGGATGAACTCTAATTGATGGAAATTCCCATGTTTTGGTCTTGATCCTTTTTTAAACGAATTAAACTAAAAATCCCCTACCAACCTAAGCTAGTAAGGGATTACAAACACAAGTTTTGCGTATTTTTAAGCTTGTTTTACAAACTGTAAATTCAAGATCAATTTGATTTCGTCTCCTACGACAACACCACCAGCTTCGGTTACTGCCGACCAGCTCAAGCCAAATTCCTTGCGGCTGATTTTACCCGTGATTTCAAATCCAGCTTTCTCTTGTCCGTAAGGATCCGTTGCGATTCCTCCAAGTTCTGCTTTCAAGGTAATCTCTTTTGAAACTCCTCTCAATGTAAAATTCCCCTTGATCTCATATTCATCTCCGCTTTTTTTCTCAAAGGACGTAGATTCGAAATTCAATGTTGGGAAGTTACCAGCGTCAAAGAAGTCGGCTGATTTGAGGTGACCATCGCGGTCTGTATTGTTGGTGGAAATACTGTCGATTTTCGCTTCGAAAACTGCTTTTGCTCCAGCAATTTCATTGTCTGTTGTGTGAAGAGCACCCGTAAAATCTGTGAATTGTCCGGTTACGGTTGAAATTACTAAGTGTTTAACTTTGAATTGTACTTCTGAATGTGATGGGTCGATTGCCCAAACTGTAGTTGTTGACATACTGTAAATTTTAAATTGCTTATTATTAAATCAATCGATTGATGATTGACAGTGCAAATGTAGAGCAACTTATTTACCATGGAAAGTATTTTTTACTGTTTTCGTGGTTGTTTTTATTTTTAACACCATTTTTTCGAATAGGAGTGAAAATAGCATGTGAATATTATACGTTACTTGGGTAATACATGACACTTACTCAATCAAGTTTGGCACATGGTTTGATTTACCCCTCATAACTAATAGTTGTAGTATGAAAAAGTGGTTTTTAGGAATTGGATTGGTTGGATTGGTTTTCAGCATGACAAGCAGTAGTTTGATCGTACTTCCAACCGTAAATAACAAGGCTTTTCAAGTAGGTGAAAAATTGCGCTACCGTGTGACGTATGGTTTTGTGGATGCAGGTGAAGCGATTTTAGAAGTGAAAAGTACAACCAAGAAAAATGGAGAACGGGAAATGATTCATTTGAAAGGAACGGGAAGAACCCTCGGTGGATTTAACACGTTTTTCAAAGTAAACGATGTGTACGAGAGTTATGTGGACAAAAAAGGAATTTTCCCATGGCAATTTGTGCGCAGGGTAGATGAAGGCGGACATAAAATCAACCAAGATTATACGTTTAAGCACGATAAATTGAAAGTGAACAATGGGGATGGAAAGGAATTTTCAATACCAGTTGGTATTCAAGACATGGTTTCATCTTTTTATTATGCAAGGACGCTCGATTTCAAAAACATGAAAGTGGGCGATGTGGTCGAATTCAAGTGTTTTATGGACGATGAGATTTGGCCGTTGAAAATCAAATTTGTCGGTGATGAGGTGATTCACATTCGTAAAGGCAAGTTCAATTGCAAAAAATTTGTTCCAGTCGTGCAACAAGGGAGGTATTTCGAAAGTGAGAATGACGTCAATTTTTGGGTAACCAATGACGAAAATAGAATCCCTATTTTTGTGCGGGCAAAGATTCCCGTAGGTACGGTTAAACTTCATTTGGTGGAGTGGGAAGGATTGAAACACACGTTAAACAAAGTGAAGTAGTGTTGTTTTTTTAACAAAATTTTAAAAGAGCGTTTTAAAAGACGCTCTTTTCTGTTTTTACACAATTGATTATCAATACATTTAACGTTTTGTTATATTTTTAACACAAATACAGTATGACTTTGTTGCTTGAAAGTTTATATTTGTTAGGACAAAACAAAACAATGGAAATAACACCAGAACTTAAAGAACGGCTTGAAAAGCTGCAGAGTAAATACGAAGCATTGGGTCAGGATCTCAATTCCTACTTGGATGGTTTGTTGTATGCCGATACGATCAAGTATTGGGAATATGTAGAAGTAGACACGTTGTTGAGTTTGCAAAAGCCGAAAACCCAATTTCCGGATGAGAAGATTTTCATCATGTATCATCAAATTACCGAATTGTATTTTAATCTGGCCTTGCATGAGTTTGAACAAATTGGTAATCATTCGGCGTTAACTGGTAAATTTTTCTTGGATCGCTTGACGCGAATCAATCGTTATTTTGAGGCATTGACGCATAGCTTCCAAATTATGATTGACGGAATGGAACGTGAACAATTTTTGCAGTTCCGCATGTCGTTGCTTCCAGCGAGTGGATTTCAATCGGCTCAATACCGAAAAATTGAAATGTACTCCACCGATTTTGTCAATTTGGTTGATAAAGATTTTAGAGACAAACTTTCTGGAAACGAGTCTATCGAGGAAATGTTTGAACATATTTATTGGAAAGCAGGAGCAACGGAACTTGAAACAGGAAAAAAAACCTTGACATTGGTTCAGTTTGAAGAGCGTTACAGGGAAGAGTTCATCGCACTCGGTAACCAGGTTAAACAAAAAAATGTGTGGCAAGCTTATTTGCGTTTACCAGAAACCGATCAATCGAATCCAGCAATCATCGCGGCGTTGAAGCAAAACGATGTTAACGTTAATATCAATTGGCCATTGGCGCATTACAAATCAGCGGTTCGTTACTTGCAAATGAAATCGAGCGATGTGCCTGCGACAGGTGGAACGAATTGGCAGCAATACTTACCTCCACGTTTTCAAAAACGTATTTTTTACCCTTCAATTTGGTCGGCTGACGAAGTTGCAAATTGGGGAAAAGCATGGGTCGATAAAACCCTGCAGGAAATGAGATAGTTTGCTTTTTCTTTGGTTTAGACGTTGAATCCATTGGGATTAAAAACTTTAAGCGGTTTCCCATTGGAATTTCAAGAGAGATTCTTAAATTTGAACATGATAAAAAAACTGCTGCTTTTAGCGTGTCTAGTTGTTTTTTTTCAAAGTTTCGCTCAAAATCCATATAGATTTCGCAATTACACCATCAACGACGGTTTGTCACAAAGTGCTGTAACTGCGATTATCCAGGACCAAATCGGAACACTTTGGATCGGAACACAGGACGGCTTAAATCGTTTTGATGGTCAAAACTTTGAGAATTTTACGTCTGACAATACCGTTGGACTTGAAAATGAATACATTCATGCCGCAATTCGTACCAAAGATGGTAAATTGTGGTTTGGAACAGCCAACGGATTGAGTTGTTTCAACCCTACCACAGAGTCTTTTACTTCCTATCAGTCACGCGATAATACTTCACTTCAAGTGGAGAGTTTTACGGAAGATGAATCGGGCAATATTTGGATTGGAAGTGCGTCAAGTGGGATGTATTTTTTGGACAAAACAAAGCAAAAAATAACGGCATTCAAATCCAATCTACCGTCGTTGAAAATTCAGTTTATCACTTTCATCGACGCAAAAAATCTTGTTGTAAGTACCGAGGACAAAGGGTTGTATATTTTAAATGTTCAAACGCGTCAGGTCAAACCAGTACTGATCAAAGGGAAAAAGGGAAGTTTTGTTCGTGTCAACACAATGAAAGTGCATGATGCCCACAATTGGTTGATTGGCACCAATCAAGGTCTGTACACGATTGATTCGAAGTACTTCGTCGCAAAACCATTTTTGGAAGAACTAGACAAAATGTATGGATTGGTTGACGTTTCGGACCTACTAATTGAATCGGAATTTAAATTATTTGTCGGAACTAAAAGTCACGGTATTTTTACGATTGATACGCATACAGGGCAATCTAAAATAGATCAAAGTACCACCGATATTTTTCAGAAAACGAGTTTATTGCACAACGCAGTGAATGTGCTTTTTAAAGATAAATCTGGAACATTTTGGGTTGGTACCGAGCGAGGATTGGGGAGTTTTGACCCGATAAATGCTGGATTTATGGGAGTTGGTGCGAGTGGCGATTTGTCGAAAGGAATTCCAGCTGCGAGTGTGTGGTGTTTTGGAGAAGATGTGTCCGGATCCTACGTCTACGTGGGTACCGACAATGCGATTTCAAGATTGAACAAAAAAACCGCAAAATTTGAGCAGTATTTCCGAAATAAAAAGACAAATAATTCGGGCGATGCTACCGAATCGTCGATTTTAAGTTTACATGTTATTTCTAGCGATGAATTGCTTGTTGGAGCAACAGATGGCTTATTTGCCTTGCAGATTCGCGGTAAGTCGTACAGCTTTGAGCGCATTCAATTTACGAACATCAATAATCCGTCCAACTTCGAACGGGTATACAGTATCCTACATTGGAAAGCGCAACAGTATTTTTTGGCAACGCGCGGCGGTGTTGTGCTGTATGATCGGGCAACTGGGAGGTTCACGGTCTTCGAGCACGATCCGAAAAACAAAAAGAATACAATTCTTCCGGGAGTTTGCCGGATGATCTACAAAGCGTGGGACGGAACTGTTTATTTTGCAACGAGTGTCGGTGGGTTGAACGTATTAAAGCAGACGGACAAAGGTTTACAAATCGTTCCTTCCAATCACAATGCGCTGATCGCAAGTTTGTCCAACGATTACATTACCCATGTTACGCAGGTTTCAAAACATGATTTTTGGATGGGAACAATGGGTTCAGGAATCATTCATGTGAACACGAAATCCAACAAAGGAGAGGTTTTCAATAAAAGTAAGGGGTTGCCCAATAATGTGGTTTACGGAATTTTGGTTGACAACAAAGGTCAATTTTGGTTCAGTAGCAACAAAGGAATTTCGAAGTTTGACCCGATTGATAAATCCATTTTGAATTTTACAGAAATCGATGGATTGATGGGCAATGAGTTCAATCAAGGTGCATTTTTAGCTTCACGCGCTGGAATTTTTTACTTTGGCGGTATTTATGGCTTTAATTTCTTCGATCCACTTGCTTTGAATAGCCGTACGAAGAAAGTCAACGTGTGTTTTACAAAATTCAAATTGGATGCGGCATGGTTGAAGCCAAATGACGGTACTGCGCTTTTGAAAGAAAGCATTTCATTTACTTCTCGGATTGATTTGAGCTATAAACAACGCAGCTTCACGCTCAAAATCATGTCGGAAGACCTTTCCAATCCGGCGTTGGTTTCTTACAAGTACGTGTTGGAAGGTTCCGAAGAAGGAGAAATTCAATTGGGGAATTTTAATCAAATACACTTTACGTCCCTTCAGCCCGGAGAGTACGTATTAAAAGTTTACGCCCGCCTCGGCAACGGAGAATGGAGTGACTCGCCGGCACAACTTGAAATTAATATTGCTGCTCCGTTTTGGCAACGTGCTTGGTTTTGGATCATTTTGGTGTTTTTTGTGGGATTGGGTGTGATGGTATACATTCGCCAGAAAATCGAACATGAACGACGTGAACAAGTTCGCCTCGAGATGAAGATCGTGGAGCGTACGCGAGAAATCCGCGAGCAAAATGTTAAAATCGCACGTCAAAAGAAAGTGATTGAAGAGAAGAAAAATAAATTAGAAGAGCAAAAATTATTGCTGGAAGTAGAGAAAGAGAAAACGGAAAAGCTATTGAAGAATATCATTCCGGAAACAACCTATGAAGAGCTAAAAACGAAAGGAAGGGCGAGTGCGCGTGCGTACAAAACGGTTTCCGTCATGTTTACAGATTTTGTTGGTTTTACCCGTATCGCTGAAAAAATGAAGCCAACTGACTTAGTCAATGAATTGGATATTTATTTCAGAAAATTTGACGAAATTATCGTCCGGAATAACCTCGAAAAAATCAAAACAATCGGCGATGCGTACATGTGTGCTGGTGGAGTTCCATTGCGTAACAATACAAACCCGATTGATGCATGTGTGGCAGCACTTCAAATTCAAGACAGCATGGAGGTTATGCGCAAAGAAGCCGAAAAATCCGGTAGAATTGTGTGGGATTTGAGACTCGGAATTAATACAGGAGAAGTGACTGCGGGCGTCATCGGTTCGGAGAAGTTGGCGTACGACATTTGGGGTTCAACTGTGAACCAAGCCCAACGCATGGAAATGTTAGGTGAGCCCGGAAAAGTGACAATCACAGGTCAAACATTTAAATTCATCGAACCGTATTTTGCATGCACCTTCCGTGGGAAAGCCCGCTCGAAAAGCAAAGGGTTTATTGACATGTACACCGTTGATGGAATCAAGCCCGAATTGTCTGTCGATGGAAAAGGGATTTATCCCAACGAAAAGTTCAAGCAAATTGTAAACCTTCATTTTTACAGTAGTATTAATTACTACAAGGCCGAACGCCACATCATGAAAGTGTTGGAGAAAAAACTTTCTCCGAAGTTGCATTACCACAGTATTGCGCACACCAAAGATGTGTGTAAAGCCATTGAGCGCCTTGCGTTGTCGGAGGGAATTACCGACGAAGGTTTGTTTTTACTGAAATCAGCAGCAACGTATCACGATGCTGGTTTTGTGGAAAGTTATGAAAAAAACGAGCCGGTTGGGGCACGAATGGCGGAAGAGATTTTACCTAGTTTTGGATATTCATCGATTCACATTGAGCAGATTAAAAAATTGATTTATGTGACGCAAATTCCGCACAAGCCGGAAAATCAATTGGAGGAGATTATCTGTGATGCCGATTTAGATTACCTCGGAAGGACTGATTTTCATGAAATTGCTGACAAGTTGCGACTGGAATTGCGGGAGCATGGTAAAATAGACAGCGATCGAAAATGGGATGAGATTCAAGTTGCATTTTTGAGAAGCCACCGTTATTTCACCAAAACAGCCAAAGATTCGCGGGATGAACAAAAGGCGAAAAATTTACAAGAAATCTTAGACCGCTTGGAGCGCAATGAATACAAGGATTAAGGTGTTAAAAAACGGAGAATTTCGCAGAGCACCAAACAGTTTTCTTCTGCAATTGTGTTTTTAAATCGCGCGTATCCGCCGTCCAAAACGAGTTTTCCTTTTCCAATTTTCGCGGATAAAATCAACGGTTCGTCGGCTGACCAAGCTTCTACTTTTAGTCGATAATCCATGGGAAAAGTGACGATCGTTTTTCCAGATGGAATTTTTTGTTGCAGGGTAAACAATTGATTGGTACACGAATTTTCGTTCACAACTGCCGTGTCTCCAGACGAATTTCCCCAAAAACTTTTTCCAAAAAAAGCGTTTGTGATTTGGTTGCATTCGCTCACAAATGGAAAATTATCTGCTCCTACATACAAGCTTCCACCGTTGGTTACAAAATCATACAACGCGGAAAGTTGATTTTCGGAAAGCTCAGATCGAACAGTTGAAAAAATGAAGATGAACGAAAATTGCTTGATTTCTTCCGGGTTTAATTCGTTTTTATATTCAAATTGAAGCGGTTTTGTTTCGCAATTGATGTGTAAGTTTTGTCCATAAACGAGTACGCGATGTTGACCGAAAAGAGCAATAGGAAGCAGCGATGCAACAACAAAAAAAACGATTTTAACCATGCACGTAGGTACATACAAAAGTTAAATTCGTTCAAATCGAAGAAAGCAGCTTGTTAATTCGCAAACGCCACTTTTGCTTTTGCGACTTCTTTGGCTGTATTTCCGACAAACACTTGTTCATCAAAAATTAGAAACGGACGTTTCAGAAAGGTGTATTCTTGCAACATATAATTTCTATAATCTGCTTCCGAGAGTTGCATTTCATGCAATCCCATACTGCGAAATTTCATCGCTCTTTTTGAAAAAAGCGCTTCGTACGAACCTACTTTTTCTTTGATCCAATCCAATGTTGTTGCATCAATGTTGTTGGTTTTTATGTCGATAAGTTCAACATCCGCACCCGGGTTGATTTCTTTCAAGATTTTTTGACACGTACTGCACGTACTTAAATGGTATATTTTGCGCATTTGCTTTTGAATTTTTATAATTTCTTTGAGTAACAAAAGTAGATTTATTTGGTTCATTTTATCGTTAAGTAAAATTAACTTTATTTTTTGCTAAATTGTTAATAAACTGAACTGTTCAACTGCGCAAGATGTGTTTTTTAAAGTATATTTGTGGGCATTAGTTCGGTAGAAATACCTTTCAAATTTATAAGTATGTCACAAGAAAAAACGCGCTATTCAGATTCTGAGTTAGAAGAATTCAAAATCTTGATTAAGGAAAAATTGAAAGAAGCACAGGAAGATTATGCGATGTTGAAAGGCTCGCTTTCAAACAGTGACAATCACGGTACCGACGATACAGGTCGTACCTTCAACATGATGGAAGATGGTTCAGAAACGCTTTCACGTGAAGAAGTGGCACAATTGGGAGCACGTCAGGAAAAATTCATTCAAAATTTGCAAAGTGCTTTGATGCGTATTGAAAATAAAACCTACGGTATTTGCCGAGTTACTGGGAAATTAATTCAGAAAGAGCGTTTGCGTTTAGTTCCGCATGCTACATTGAGCATTGATGCGAAGAACGCACAAAAGTAAGCGATTGTGAAAAGAAAATTGTTAATTGTAGGGGCTGTCGTGGCCCTTATTTTATTATTGGACCAACTGATAAAAGTGTGGGTTAAAACTACATTTACAGATCAATCTGTCTCCATTTTTGGTGATTGGTTTCGCTTAATTTATGTCGAAAATCCAGGGATGGCTTTTGGTACCACGTTTGGTTCGGGCATGTGGGCAAAGTTGGCGCTGAGTATTTTCCGAATTTTTGCGATCACCGGAATTGCTTTCTATTGGTTGAAACAAGCCAAAGCAGGTATGAAATTGGAATTTCTAATAGCGATTGGTTTTATTTTTGCCGGCGCAACCGGAAATTTGATTGATTCGATGGTTTATGATTTTATTTTTCCATACGATCCATGTATGTCGTTCAACCACATGCCGGGTTCTGGAATCGTTTCAGATTGTAATTTCTTGGGAGAAATTGAAACCCGACATACCGGATTTTTATTGGGCAATGTGGTTGACATGTTTCAGTTTAATTTTACATGGCCTTCGTGGGTTCCTCTTGTGGGTGGCAATGAAGTGTTTCCCGCAGTATGGAATGTTGCTGATGCTTCTATTTCAATCGGCGTTTTATTGGTTTTAGTGCGGCAACGTACCTACTTCCCAAAAAATAAAAAACCAGAAGTTACTCCAGATTCAACAGAAGCGTAATTTTTTGGAGTTGATTTTCCAACATTTGCATCATTTTTGCGTTATCACTTGTAAATTGAACTGTATGAAATATATCGTCTACTTTGCCGTACTATTTTTAGCGTTGACTTCTTGTTCTGAATGGAAATACAGCAATGGAATCGGTAGATCTAAGAAAATTGTCTACCGCGACGCTGAAGCAACACGCACAACAGATACGAAACAGGTGTCGTCGGAAATTGCAGTCAACTCAGTTGCTGATTCAGTTGTGCAAGCGGATTTAACCGAAGTGCAATATGGAGTCAAGAGTGCTGCTGTACCTCCCGTTTTATTAAAACACGTAACGCGAATTGATGAACCACGATTGCAACCGCACGCAACCGTTGATCCGCTAACCGAATCGGTTGAAGAAGAGGAAAAACCGGACCCATCAATTGTAAGTAGTGCACTAGAGGCCGAACGGAAAGGTAGACAGAGCCGCAATTTGGGAATCGCAGGTTTGGCTGTAACTATCGTACTTGTGTTGTTTTTCCCTGGTTTCTTGTTGGCTGTGATTTCATTGATTAAAGGAATTAATTCCATGCGTTCGCAGTACAATACTCCCGAAGGAATTTCGATGGCGCGTACCGGAATAGTTCTGTCGTCCATCACGCTCATTCTTTATTTGTTGGCTTTTTTATTGATTTTATCGCTAATACTTTTGATTTTATAACGCCTTGAAATCAAATAGCAATGGGCAATTCATTGAAAGTAGTTGTAAGCGTTACGAATGATTTATATACGGATCAACGCGTACATAAAGTGTGTATGTTTTTAAAAAATCAAGGGTATGACGTGACGCTCGTTGGTCGCTTGCGCAAAAATAGCCAACCGCTTGATCGGCCTTATGCTACCCACCGCATGCGTTTGCTTTTTGATAAAGGACCGATGTTTTACGCAGCTTTTTCAATTCGTTTGTTTTTGTTTTTGTTGTTCAGGAAGTCAGATGTTTTGGTTTCCAACGATTTAGACACCTTGCTACCGAATTATTTGATTCATCGATTGCGGCGAAAACGATTGGTTTACGATACGCATGAGTATTTTACGGAGGTTCCAGAATTGGTAAATCGCCCAAGTGTGCAAGTGGTTTGGGAAAAAATTGAAGGATGGATCTTTCCAACATTGCAGGAAATATACACCGTCAACCAATCCATCGCACTGAAGTATGAATCGAAGTACGGTAAAAAGCTCGCCGTTGTTCGAAACATTTCCCCGCGTTGGGAGGCCACGCAGTTGAAATCGAAAACAGAACTTGGAATTCCGACGGATAAGTTCGTACTTATTTTCCAAGGTGCAGGGATTAATATTGATCGGGGTGCAGAGGAAGCTGTTTTGGCAATGCAATTTTTGGAAAATGTTGTTCTGTTTTTTGTCGGTGATGGTGACGTGATCCCGGTACTGAAGCAGATGGTTGAGCAATACAATGTGGTAGAGAAGGTTTATTTTGTAGGAAAAAAACCGTATCTTGAAATGATGAATTATACATTTCACGCGGATTTAGGATTGACGTTGGATAAAGATACCAACCTCAATTACCGATTTTCATTGCCGAATAAGGTGTTTGATTACATGCATACACAAACGCCAATTCTTGCTTCTGATTTGATCGAAGTGAAAAAAATAGTGCTTGGTTATTCCATTGGCGCGGTTATTACGAGTCATCAGCCATCCGATTTGGCCAATGATATTCGCAAAATTCAAGAAAATCCTGCGCAATTAGAACAATGGAAACGAAATTGTGAACGTGCAAGTGTGCAAGCAAGTTGGGAAGGTGAAACACAAATTTTGGCTCAATTTTATCCCCGTATCGTATGAAACTAACACACATTCATGTCGTTTCGCTCGACGTACCTTTTCCGCCCGATTACGGAGGAGTGATTGATATTTATTACCGCCTGAAAGCATTAAAAAATCTTGGAGTTTATGTGATTTTACATTGTTTCGAATACGGACGTGGTACGGCGCATGAGTTTGGTGAGGTGGCCGATGAGGTGTATTATTACCCGCGAAAGAAATCGTTGTGGACGAATTTCAAGAAAGATCCATTTATAGTCGCTTCTCGAAAGTCGGAAATATTGGTCAACCGGCTGTTGGAGAACGATTATCCGATTTTAATGGAAGGCTTGCACTGTACGTCAATTTTGCAAGACGAGCGTTTTGCAGACCGCATCAAGTGGGTTCGGGTACACAACATTGAATGGCACTATTATGAAGCGCTTTCGCATGCAACCAAGTCGACGTGGAAAAAAGCGTTTTTTAAAACCGAAAGTAAAAAGCTTAAAAAATACGAAGGAGAGTTGCGAAAAGCAGACGTTCTTTTTTGTTTGTCTGAAAATGATTTAGCGTATTACCGTTCCAAAAATTACACTGTCCACTATTGGCCTGTTGGTTGCGCATTTGAGCCAAATGTTGGAGAACATACGGGTGATTTTGCGCTGTTTCATGGTAATTTAAGCGTAGGAGAAAATGAAAAGGCACTCCGATGGGTGCTTCAAACATGGCAGGAAAAACAGCTAAAAATGCCCCTGGTGATCGCAGGTAAAAACCCGAGTATACAGTTGAGGAAATACCTCGAAGAGTTTCCGTTTGTGACGTTGCGGGCCAATCCATCCCAACAAATCATGAAAGAGTTGATGCAATCGGCAGCAGTCCATGTGTTGATTACGTTTCAATCTACTGGAGTAAAGCTCAAATTGATCAACGCATTGTTGCAGGGAAGTCGTTGTATCGTAAATCCGTTGATGGTAGAAGGAACTGCGCTTGCGGCGTTTTGTGAAGTGGTTGACGACCAACAGGAATTGGCAGATGCAATAACAAATTCGCCTCAAAACGACATCTCAAAAACGGATCGAATTGCTTTTTTGAAAGCGCATTTTGAACCGACGGAAGCAGCGAAAAAGGCACTTGAGTCTGTTGGCTTTATTCGTTAAAAAGCGTTTTGAACGGATCAAAACGATTCAAATTGTCGACTTCTTTCATTCCTCCATTTTCGACGCGGAATACGCGACCCGGAAATTTTTCGACCATCGACATGTCGTGCGTTGCCATGATGACGGACGATTTCTCTTCTTTCGCCACAGCAATTAGTAAACGCATGATTTCTTCCGACGTTTCCGGATCTAAATTTCCCGTTGGCTCGTCGGCTAAAATCAATTCGGGTTTGTTGACCAAAGCACGAGCGATCGCTACACGTTGCTGCTCACCACCTGAAAGTGTGTGTGGCATTAAGTTGGCTTTCGTTTCTATACCAACCATTTTCAATACATCGGTTGCTCTTTTTTCCATCAAATGCTTGTCGGTCCAACCCGTTGACTGCATCACAAAAAATAAATTCTTGATTACCGAGCGGTCCATGAGCAACTGAAAATCTTGAAACACAATTCCAATTTTGCGGCGGAGCATGGGGATATCCTTGCGTTTTAGGGTGACCAAATCAAATCCGGCAACTTCGCCGCGGCCATCTTTCAATTGCAATTCACCGAAGAGTGTTTTCAGTAAGCTACTTTTTCCACTTCCGGTTTTTCCAATCAAATAGATGATCTCGTTGTCTTGCAATTCGAAATTGATGTGATTTAACACCAATTCTTGTTGCTGATATATTTTTGCGTCTTTTAATTGAATTACGTGTCCCACGGATGAAAGATTTGATGTAAAGTTCTCTTTTTATTCCGCATGACGCCTTTTCAATCCAAAATAATTTGAACAGAATCACGTTTAAAACTTTTCAAGACACGTCCGTTAAACAGCAAGATCACGCTTAATTTTACTCTCTTAAAATAACACACGCAATTATGAACCGATTATTGGTCATATTTTCAGTTTTTGCTGCGCTTACATTGCGTGCGCAAACTTCTGAAAAATACAACAGTGAATACGCCGGATTTTTTCGTGGAGAGGAGTTGTTTGAGAAAGAACAATATGGTGCAGCCCGTCAGGAATTTCGAGCGTTTGTAGCTAGTTTTCCTCACAAAAACGATCCAATGTACCAAAAAGCGCTCTACTACGAGGGAGTTTCCGCACTGGAATTGTTTAACAACGATGGTGTTACCTTACTCGAAGCGTTTAACCGAAATTATCCCGAAAGCATCTACCGTTCCAAAATCTATTACAAATTAGGAAGGTATTATTACCAGAAAAAGGAATTTGAAGCGGCCTTGAGTTGGCTCAATAAAATCAGTGCTTACGACGTTGACGCAGACGACAAGGATGAGTTTTATTTTAAGTTGGGTTACGCGAATTTTCAAGAAAATAATTTTCCAGAAGCGCGGTCGGCGTTTTACGAGGTCAGAAACAGTACGTCGCAATACGGAGCGCCGTCGTTGTATTACTATTCGCACATTGCCTACAATGAGAAATCGTATCAAATCGCGCTCGAAGGGTTTGAAAAGCTGTTGACTGACAAACGATTCAAGGAGGTCGTTCCGTATTACATCACCCAAATTTATTATTTGCAAGGCAGATACAACGACGTAACGAAGTTTGCACCCGCGTTTGCAGATAGCGTGAAGTCGACCAGTTTGAGCAACATGAATCATTTGATAGGCGATGCTTTTTTTAGAGTTGGGAAATACGATGAAGCGGTTTTGTATTTGGAAATGTACAACCTCAAATCAAACACAACGCGCGAAGAGGACTACCAACTTGGGTATGCACATTACAGAAGTTCAAACTACGACAAAGCAATCCAATTGTTTGATCGTGTGTCGCAAGTGAAGGACACATTGGGTCAAATCGCGCTGTATCACATCGGAGAGTGTTACCTCAAAAAAGGCAACAATGCGTATGCACGAACGGCTTTTGAAGCGGCTTCGTTTATCAACGTAGATCCAAAAATTCAGGAAGATGCGTTGTACAACTATGCAATTTTGTCGTACAAACTCGATATCAATCCGTATGATGAAGCGGTTGAGGCCTTGCAATTGTACCTGAGGAAATACCCGAATTCAGACCGCAAAAACGAAGTATATCAATACCTCGTGAATGTGTTTACATCAACCAACAAATACGAAGCAGCGTTAAAATCGCTGGATGAATTGGCTGTTAAAGACATTCGGCTGAAAACGGCGTACCAGATTGTGGCATTTAATCACGGGGTGGAGTTGTTTCAAAAAGCAAATTATGCCAAAGCGATCGAAGCATTTGGGTTGGTGGATAAATTTCCGATCGACGCGGAGATTTCAGCGAAAGCGAGCTATTGGATAGCCGATGCAAATTACCAATTGAAAAATTATAAAAAAGCAATTCAAGGGTACAAAACATTTTTGTCGCTACCCGGAAATTACGTGTCGAGTTTGCGTGCAGATGCATACTACAACTTGGGGTATGCGTATTTGAATACCGCTGAAAATCAGCTTCAAAATCCGTTATTGGAATCCGCGTTTAAAGATTTCTTGCAACTTTCTAGTCCAAAAAACAAGGTGAAACGCGCCGATGCATACATGCGTCTAGCAGATTATTATTACATCACCAAGAAAAATGATGCGGCAATCAAAAATTACCGTGAAGCGTATGAATTGAAATCAGGAAATGAAGATCAAGCATTGTTTTACATGGCATTGGCACACGGATTCAACTCCAAAGGAACCGACGACAAGATCAAAAACTTGCAAGACATTGTCAATAATTACCCAAGATCTCAGTATTTAATGGCTTCCGTTTACGAGATCGGGATCAGTTTCCGTTCCAAAGAGCAAGATGATAAGGCGCTTCCGTATTTTCAGCAATTGGTCAAAGATTATCCTACATCGACCCTCGTGCCGGATGCGTCAATCAACATTGCAGATATTTATTTCAAGCGAAAAGAATTTGCCAAAGCGGAGGATTTGTACCAGAAAATAGTGAAGGATTATGGAACCGATTTATCCATTTGTAGCAATGCGGTGAAAGGATTGAGTGCGATCTACAAAGCCCAAAAACAGTTGGAAAAACTGGAAGGATTGAGTGTGTACAATTGTTCGGACGACATCGTTGATGACTTGGAGGACAGTTACTACAACGCGGCGTTTGACCCGTATGACGACAGTTCGTTTGTGGAAGCAATTCCCGATTTGGAGAAATACTTGCAAAAATATCCGAACGGAAAATACCA
>JACCDZ010301692.1_pt1 | contig 19515 bp, 11 predicted proteins | sample 7449551 | NCBI WGS metagenome assembly JACCDZ01 (sample SAMN15323452, study PRJNA562643) | freshwater metagenome | isolation source: river surface water | place: USA:Blue River Watershed | collected 2017-08-18
ATTTATGTGGAAATAGAAGCGAAAAAATCCCACATCCAAGACATGCGACGTCAAGTCCGTGCGTATTTGCCCGATCATATTTTGTTGGCCACCGACGATGATCGCGAAGGCGAGGCCATTGCATGGCATATATGTCAATGTATGGGATTGTCTGTGGAAACCACGCCCCGTCTGGTGTTCCATGAAATCACGGCGCCTGCCATCCTCCAATCTCTCCAACATATTCGGCACATTGACATGGCCTTGGTGGAGGCCCAACAATGTCGCCAATTTTTGGATTTGTTGGTGGGATTCAAAATCAGTCCGACCTTGTGGTCGTTTTCTTCTTCTTCTTCTTCGGATCATGCCTTGTCGGCAGGGCGATGCCAGACACCGGCATTGCGTTTGGTGTATGAAACAGAACATCTGACCTCGTCTTCTGCTTCATCGACGTTATCTCCCCATTTTCGAGTCTATGCCAATTTCATGGAGGATTTGTTTGTGAATAATAGTGAAGACAAGTCCTCGACCATAAGGGGTAAGTCGTCGTCATATTCAGAGGACGAAAAAGACCACGATAACGACGACGATGACGACAATCAAACAGAAAGAGAGACACAACACTATTTGTTTACACTCAATCACATTTTTGAAAGTCAAGAAGAAGTCGAGGAATTTTTATCGATAATGTCGTCGCCGTCGTCCACCATCCAATACAAACTATCCTATGATTTGGTAAAGACTCTCCCTGGAGGGGAGAGGCATCCTTTGGTAAATCCTTGCACCATTCAAACCAAACGACCCGCCGCTCCTTTGACGACGAGTCGACTCTTGCAAATGGCCAGTGCGTCGTTGTCTCTCAGTCCCAAGAAAACCATGGAATTGGCGCAAATCCTCTATCAAAATGGATTGATTACCTATATGCGCACCGATTGCGACACCTATTCGGACACGTTTTTACAACAAGTGGCGCAGTATTTGGGGGAGAGGAACTTGCCAAGCACTCGCACTACTTCGCTTGTCGAAGAGGAGAGGCAGTCCGTGCCAAAGGCTGCCTCTCCGATTTGCTCCGAGGACTTGACAACGCGCTTTCCTGAATCAAAGAGAGAAAAAGAAAAAGAAGCAACGCCACAAATAGAAAAAGAAGCAAAACCCCATGAAGCCATTCGGCCCACGAATGTCTACCAACGATCCTTCACCCATCCCGACAATCCAATGTTGGAGAGATTGTATTCTTTGATTTGGCGACGCACGGTGGAAAGTTGCATGCCCGCGGCAATATTCCATGTCTTCAAGGCCACCGTACGTCCTCATCGACTCGACGGAGAGAGGCAACGCCTATCCGAATTTGCATTCGAATTGACATGGAAAGTGCCCATCGAAGGTGGTGGATTTCTATTGTTGGAACAACAGAATTTGTTGACACAATTGCGTCAACGCGCCCATCGCATTCAATCTATTCTCTCTTTCAAAGCCCAAGAATCTCTTGTATTTTGTGATTGGATGGAGGCCGTGCCGTTTGTAAAGACTCGTTCTGCTTCGCTTGTCGAAGAGGAGAGGCAGCCTTTGGTAAAGACTACGACTACGACTACGAGTGGTGATGGAAGACGACGACGCGGTCGATATACGGAAGCATCACTCATTCAAGAATTGGAAAAGAGAGGCATCGGACGTCCTTCGACGTTTGCCACGATTGTGTCGACTTTGTTTGATCGAGGCTACATTGTGAAAACAGATTGTCCGGGCACGACGGTGAGTTTGCCCCGCATCCGTATTTTGTTTCCTTTTGCAGAGAGACTTGCCTCCCCACAAAAAACTGTGGAAATGACGGATTGTGTCGTTGGACAACAGAAAAACAAATTGTTTATAACTCCGGTGGGAGAGACGGTCATTCAATTTTTGTTGACACATTTTGAATCTCTCTTTGCGTTCGAATTTACATCCGAAATGGAATCGTTGTTGGATACTTCCTCTTCGGGGGGCGAAGCCCCCCTTCTCAGGCAATCCTCCTCCGATTGTTTCCCTTCGGGGGGCGAAGCCCCCCTTCTCAGGCAATCCTCCTCCGATTGTTTCCCTTCGGGGGGCGAAGCCCCCCTTCTCAGGCAATCCTCCTCCGATTGTTTCCCTTCGGGTGGACGGAGTGTCAGCCTATGGCAAAATCAAATCAGCCTATGGCAAAAACAAATCATAGAGAAATATTACAATATGATATCATCTCTCTTGCAACAAAGTAAAATACACAAAACGAATCCATTTTTGCATCCCATCGCAGATCGCGATCCCCAAGAGGCGGTTTTGTTTTTGCATCCCAATGGATCCACCTCGATTCGAATAACATTGGCACAAGATGTTTCCGAGAGAAAAGAAGGAGAAGGAGAAGGAGAAGGAGAAGGAGAAGGAGAAGGAGAAGGAGAAGGAGAAGGAGAAGGAGAAGGAGAAGGAGAAGGAGAAGGAGAAGGAGAAGGAGAGATGAAAACAAAAATAATGGGAAAAAAATACAAATACATCTCTTTATTTTTGCCAAAACATATGCGTATCACGAACAAATCCATGGAGGAGTGGATGCAATATGCGATTCCATGTCATGACGGTTTGGAATATGCCGACAAACCGGTGTTTGTCAAACATGGGAAATTTGGATTTTATGTGGAATATGAAACCGAGGGAGGAGAGAAGAAAACATTGTCTATTCCCGATAAAAACATTCCGGGTCCCGCCATAATGGATATGATTCGAGAGAAAGAATGTCCTCCACTTATCAAACAAGAAGAAAACGATGATGAGTACACGAATAAAACGAAGAATATAAGGTGGTTGACGGATTCCCTATCGGTGAGAGAAGGGAAATATGGGAAGTATTTGTTTTTTCAAAGACCGCAACGCGAAGGACGGCAAACATACGAAAAACCGACATTCTATTCTCTCCGTGATTTCCAAGGGAATATGGAAAATTCGGGGGAATTGATGGCATTTTTTGAATCACAACAACAACAACAGACGTCGTCCACGTCGAAAAATTCCTCGAAAAAAAGTTACAAAAGGTATTCGAAGACCAAAAAAACTGTATAAAAATGATTGTGCCTTTTTTTAAAAAAAAAAAACAAAAACAAAAACAAAAACAAATCCTATTTTTGCCGTTTTTCTTTTTATATCAAATCATGTCATCCAAAGAATGGAAAAAACCACCTGCGAATATAATGAGTTTATTTTCATTACATCATCAACAGCAACTACAAGAACAAGAACAACCACCCATTTGTGTGAAAGAAGGAGGAGGATCTGTGACAAAGACTCTCCCTGGAGGGGAGAGGCAGCCTTTGGCAAAGACTCTCCCTGGAGGGGAGAGGCAGCCTTTGTCACGGACTGCCTCAACGTTCCGCTCCGAAGGGGCGGAGTTCGAGGACTTGTCACGGACTGCCTCTCCTCTTCAACAAGCGAAGCAGAACGAGGACTTGTCAAAGGCTGCCCCCAAGCCTCCACCAAAGGCTGCCTCTCTGCCCGCCCTTCGGGCGGGAGTCGAGGACTTGCCAAGTCCTCGGAGCGAAGCGGAGAGGCAGTCTGTGACAAACCCTCGAGTCGGAGACGAGAGGTGGTCCGTGACAAGAGACAGTGGCGTATCGCACCATCGTCGTCGCGGAGAAGAAGTGACGTTAGAAAAAATCCAAGTAATCAAACGATCACTCGCACAATTACAACAACAAATCATGGAATTGGAATCGGATATCATTGTGGAAAAGGGCAAGACAAAAACGCAACACAAAGGGGGAAAACCCATAAAACCACCCAAACCACCACAAAAAAAAGAAAAAAAAGGATTTGCTTCTCAAAAGAAACATGTATCCCCAGCGATGTATTCTTTTTTATTGTCTCAAGGATTCAAAGATGAAAAAGGAAAGATAGACGGAGAGGTGGAGGGAGAGGCCAATCAAGTGTCGCATTTTTCTCGCACGTTTTTGTTACAAAGTATTCATGCCTATATAAAAACACATTCTCTCCAACATCCCCAAAAGAAAACCACATTCATGGTAGATTCCGTTTTACAAGAATTGTTTCCTCCATCAACGACGTCAGAAGGAGGTGAAGGAGAAAGCCAAACAATTCGTTATTTCGATTTGCCTCGACTTCTCTCTGCCCATATTATTGGATAAATCATGGATGGTGGACTCACAAAACAAAACAAAACAAAATTCAATCTCTATCATTTTTGCATTTTACATTTTACATTTTACATTTTTATAGAGATTGAATGAGGAAAAGAAAGACATTGAATCGGGAATTCGTTGTATTTTCGTTTTTTTTTGCATTTATTGGAAATACATTTTCGTCGTGGAGTGGACTTGTGTGCGACAAGTAAAACAACGTCCACGTAAGGATCGAGTGCATGTTTCACAAAATACATGACCACATGGATTCAAGCACACATTGATGGCTCGATCGCTGCAAATGGTGCAAGCAATGTCCCGGAGAATAATATCCGCCTCCACGTTATTCGAGGATATGTCTTGCATTGCTGTTGCCGATGCCGATGTTGTTGTGTTTTTGACAAGTCCACGACCCATAGGGGAGAGGCAGTCCGTGACAGTACATAGGCTGCCATGCAACGTGGCGATCCATTCTTGTACATATTGTATGCGTTGAACACAGGCCAACAATTCATATTCTGCAAGTTGTTTGGCGTGATGGAGAGGCTGCAAGGAGGTATCCAAACTTTCCGTCAAACGAACATGCGCCGTCGCTTGAAACGAATGATACACACGACACAAATCGGAAATCAAAGTGTCATGTTCGGCGACGATTTTTCGCAGGTTGGTTTCTTGTTCTTGTAAGCGACGCAATTTGACACGGCTTTCTTGTATTTCCAATTGGATGCGGAGAACGCCTTGTACGAAATCCATGTTCAATTTGAATGCGTCGCGTTTATCTTCGGAACTCTCGGTATCTGGACTGTTGTCTGGGGGAAACAAATCGATGTTGGAGACATCCCGCAAAGAATAATGACATCCTTGGGTGGCATATTCGGCCAATCGGTGTTGGTAGCTTCGTATAGTATTTTCGATGGTGATTTCATCCAAATTGGTGAGAGACATGGCGGTTGTCGTTGTTTCCAAGGCGGCGCCTCCCAAGGAAGAAGGGTACAAATAACTCATTTTGTTTGTTGGTTTTAGTTTTGGTTTGTTTGTATTTGCTTTGGTTTGTTTGTATTTTCTATTTGGGTTTTGGACCGCTTCTTACACTCTCGTTTTAACCTCTATTCACCTGGACTGATACACCGGTGTATCAGTTCAGGTTTATATAGTTTTTATCTTTAATCTTTCGTCAGAAAAATTGCTGGTGAACCTGCGAGTAAAACGAGCAGGTGAATAAAGATGAAATACATTTTTTTGTTTTTATTTTTTATTTTTATTTTTATTTTTATTTTTTATTTTTATTTTTGTTTTCATTTTTTTATTGGTGTATTATATATAAATCCGGATAAACGCCATTTTTATACTGTGATGAATACAACTTTGTTGCCCAGGCGAGCAGTATGCGAACAACATGGTTATTCTGATCCCATTTTGGGGGATGCAAAAGATGTTGGGGATGTTTGCGAGATTCTAACCAAACATTTTGGGGGTGGCGAATGTCCAAAATGGATTGTGAAGAAGAAGAAGAAGAAGAGATGCGGTCCTCACCTCTAAGAAGGGATCGAAGCGTGAGAGAAGCGATGTCAGGCAAACATACATCCAAGATGACATACAAGAGTGACAACAAATCATCGCGTGGTGCATACGGTAATCCTTGATGGACAAACCAACTGACATATTGGGGGGATCCAATGATATGTGGGGTCTCGGTGGTGGTTGCTCCTCCACCCACAAGCGATTCATAAAAGGTGGCCAACCCGAAATCAATCAAAACGAGTTGATGATTGGCGTCAAACATCCAATTGGAGGGTTTGATGTCACGATGAACAACGCCCAAAGAATGCAATTGCTTTAGGACACGGTTGGCTGGATACACAAACCGATGTAACCAATCTTCTATTGTTGAAGAGGAAGAGAAGTAGTGTGTCAATTCGAGAGGATAATAAGGTTGAATGAGAACATTCGCATTTAATTCGGGGGCATATCCGAACCAATGAACAATCGGAATGTGTTTACAAGATTTAGTGTAAAGATAATGGAGGAGAGCCGATTCGTGTTTTAAAATGGGATGGGGGGTATTTTTTGCTTCTAATTTCATGGCCACATAATTGTCTTTGTCACGGACTGCCTCTAAGCCGCGAAGCGGCGACAACCCTCTTCGAGTCGAGGACTTGTCATGGTTGTCTTTGTTTTTATGTTGGTTGTGGTTGTTCCTTTTTTGACCCAACTGTTGTTTCTGGCCCAAATACACCGATCCAAATTGTCCCTTTCCGAGAGGTTTTAAAATTGCATATTTATTGGCAATCAAAATGGGGGAAACGGGCATCAAATCTTCTTCTTCTTCTTCTTCTTCTTCTTCCTCTTCATTGTAATCGTTTGGTTCTTTTTTGGAGTGTTCCAAGTCCACGTCTATATACAAGGATGGTAAGATATACGCTTGTTGACGGGATAAAGACTCTCCCTTGAGAGGAGAGTAAATTTTTGGTATAATTATATCTTGTTCTTGTTGTTCTTGTTCATGTTGTTTAATCATGGAAACAAAAACGAAAACGAAAAAAAAAATTATATTCGCAATTTACAAACGACCGTAAAAATTAAAAAAAAAACCTTTTTTTTTGGGTGCTATAATAATTACTTTTTTTACATAAGTTTTTTTTTTGTGTTTCTTTGTATTTTAAAAAAAAAAATTGTTATACAGAAAACATGAATCCACGTATCTATGTGCTCTTGTTTTTATTAATCTGTATCGTCACCGTGGGGTTTTTAGTAGCAAATTATATGGATATCTTGTCATCATCTTCTTCGTCTTCTTCTCTTGTAGAAGGATTCACTCCCAATGTATCGGAATGGGACATTCCCTTTATGGAAGAAGTCCACGCGAAGACCACGATAACGACCTCAGAAGGTGATATGAAATTGACGATAAAAGATGGGGAATGGACTGCCTACATAGATATATTGGTGGCCATGGGCAAAACCTACAAAAAAGTGACGACGACGAAAGCCGCCCAAGGAGGCGAAACGGCGGATTATGTGCGTTTGGGTTGTTACGCCGACAAAGACGATCGTGCTTTGGAATCGAACAGCTGGGGACGCATCGGGAAAGATAATTGTCGGAAGACGGCTATCGCCAAGGGCTTCAAAATCTATGCCGTCCAGGATGGGGATTGGTGTTCGATGGGCAACGACATCAATCGGGCCACGAAGTATGGATTGTCGACGGGGGCGTTCAACAAAGATGGCAAACCATGTCAGAAGAATGGCACGGGTGACCCCGACAATGGCGGGGCGTGGGATCATGTCTTGTACTCAAAAATACCGGCGGCGACAACGACGTCGTTGTACCGATTTGACAATTACCAAGACTTTGTTGAAAAAGAGCTGTTGACAAATAAAATTGACACGTTTGATAAATTAAATACGTATGCTACATTCAAGGGTTTGATAAAAAACAAATCCGTGACCATGTCCCCCAATGGGTTCACGACCTTGCAACAAAACGAAGAAAAAAATGCAAACAATGAAATCAAACAGGAGGGATTCACCAGCACCGATGCGGTTGCAGGATACACATATGTGCCGAATATGGACAACAACGAAAAATCAAAAGAAGTCACGCCCTATCGCGCATCCGTCGTGGTACCCAAGGACAAAGCGACATTGGGCGACTGTGCCAAGGCATGCAACAATCAACCGGGGGGATGCAAAGGGTTTGGTTTTAACAACAGTGTTTGCTTTTTGAAAAACAATACCTTGCAAACCACCGATTTGAAACCCAATCCGAATGTGAATTTCTATTGGAAAGGTGCGTATTCCGCGACATCGACGCCCGTTCAAACCGTCAATAAATCGTCCAATAAATCGACCATCATGTCGATCACGGGGTTCCAAGGTATCCATCAGAAAGAGGGATTCGATGTACTCAATACGTCCAACGTTTACACAAAATTCATGCAGCCAGCCATCACCTATATGAATGCGAATGGAGGGGTGAATTCGAATTTTTTGTCGAAATTGGAACAAACATATGGTTTGAAAACGTCGCAAGAGTACATGTCGTTGGTGCAAGAATTGTCGTGGTTGGGTATCATTGAATCGCAGTGGACGCCCTGGCTGGTGGATTGTTTGGGACCCTTTTTTGGTGTCCATACCGCCGCCGATTTGAAAACATTTCGTGGAATGAAAGACACGTATAAAGCATTCGGTTTTGGTCCGCCGGCCCTCACGTTGTCGAATGGACAACCCGATACCCAACGCCACCAACGCTACATTTGGTATGGCGTCCAATTGACGAATATGGGCATCCAATACAAACAAATGGCCGATTTTGCGCGGATTCATAACAACGTCTTCAAAATCAAAATGGACATGTCGTCGAAGGGCGATGCCACCAAGGGCATCTCCAAAGACGAAGACATTCCCGCATTTTTCAATAAAGATCCGTTTTTGCAGTTGATGCCAGCCTATATGCGTTTGCGTACGGTGGGATTTCAATACACGACGCCGGAGTTGTTCCAATCCTTTTGTGACACGGTGAATGCGTTGTCGGGGAAGACCGTGAAAGACAAATTGATGATGTTCGGCGACATTTTGGGTCGTTATGATTTTGGCTTGTTCACCAATTATCAAAACTTCATGAATCGCGTGGTTGCAGAGGTGGGCCCCCTTTCGACGCCGGGCATGTCCATTGAAAGCATCATGACGAAAGTCAAGGATTACGTCGACAATGTCAGTGGATTGAAACCATGGACGGCTGACGATGAGAAGCGGTATGGATTGACGGCATCGAACAACAAGAAATTCACGTTGACCACGGGTCAGGTAGTGCCGGTGATTACGTATCAATATGTCTATTTCTTGTTGGACAAATTGAAAGGCAGTGGCAACGCGTATGGTGTTCGTTATAACAAGGACAACAAATCCTTTGAGCAATACATTGATTCCTTAAAACAACAAAATTGGCAAGTTCCCAAGATTCAAGAGAATGTGCGATTCAAGGATGTCCAGAAAAACGACGGTGGCAAGCAATACGGCGATTTCTTACAGAAACCCGCGTCTTCTGCCAACAAAGTCTTTGATTCCAATCCCTATGTCCCATCCACCGATCCATATGCCAAGCAAACGGAGGAATCGTTTGTTTCTACTATGTTTTCTTCGTCTTCCTCTTCGTCTTCGTCTTCGTCTTCGTCTTTATCCTGGATCGATGATACCATGAGATGGATTCAGAATTGGATGAGGGATAGTGCACCACTCATCGTGTATGGTGATCAAGGTTCGGAAATCTTTGAAATGGAACGCGGTCATTGGTTACAATCGGTCGAAGGATTCGTGCCTTCCGACAAGGACGTCTTGATGAATTTCGGCATTTCGGATGCCAAAACACAATTGGACCCCGTCAAACAAAAATTCGTCGAGTATGGCATTATCAGTTTCGAGGAAATGATGTTCTATATGAATACCATGAACCAAACGCTGGCGATGACCAAAGACGATGTCGCCAACGGTTGTTTCGCCGACTTTAAAACCCTCAAAATCGACAAACGCCGCTTGCCCAATTTCTTGACCTATTTAAAGAACGCCGGATTTACCATGTATGTGAAATCGGCGGGGGGAGCCGGTCGTTTGGTGGATATCATGGTGAAATACAACGTGAATGCCGACGCCATGAATTACAAACAATTCTTGTTTTTTGCTAAACGCTTCGGGGCGGATTTCGGCAATCACCTCCAAAAAGAGTTATTTTATTTCTTCGTATCGTTGATGATGAAGGTGCAAAAGGACAAAACATACAAGACACCGATTGTGTCGCCCAATGGCAAAACCCGCGTGGTGGAACAATCCAATGCCTTTTTGGATTTAGCGAAGAAAACAAAACAGATCGAGGAGATGTTGGGCAACATGGCATATTACAAAAACAATTCGTTTTTGACCGGCATGCACCAAGCCGACCAGACCCCCTACAATCATTATGTTTTCGATAATTTCGTGGAAAACATGGCCTTGCGTGGATTCGCTGCCGACCGATTTTCAAGTCAACCACAGCTCATGGGGGCATATCCCATGGCGGCTGCCTTTGATAGCCTCCGGCAAGGATCCACCACGGAAACCTTGGCCGATTTGACCGAATACGTGAACACGAATCGTTGTATTCTTCCCAAAACCCAATCGTCGGGGAGGGACATGTCCAAAGAAGAAATTATTTCATCGTATTTATTGGACGATAGGAATGGCCGCATTCCCAATAGTATTTTCGCGAAGAATGATTTAATGAAATCGGTGTTGTTGAATTTTTACGGCAAGCATACCAACGATAAATCTTCGTTGGATGTCATCACCCATTACACGTTTTATGTCGTCTTGACTCAAATGCTCGTGCCCATCACCGCCGAGGAATCCAATCCGGACACATTCAAACGCCCCGTTCGTTTGCATGCCTTGTTTCCCTTTGTGGATTCGGACGCGGAATTCGACGCACTCACTGGAAAGAAGGAATTGTCGACGGTGGACAAATTCGCCAACAATGACAACATTATTGCGTACATGTTTGATTTGGCACTCACCATGGAAAAACAACAAACCGAGAAACATTTGTCGTCGCAGGGCCTCCACAGTGAGAATTTCAATCAATACATCGATACGATGAATGCGGTACGTTTGTTTCCTCTCTTGATTTTCAAGAGGATGTGTGAATACGGCAAATTGAATATGCAACATGTTCCCTTGGAGGGTTCGGGTGAAAAAAATATAAAGAATCAACTTGCGTCGGCGTCCAAATATTATATGCATACGCATCAACAAACGCCCATACCTCCCACGTCGACGGCATAGTTATGTTTTCTTTATAGCATCATAATTTTATTTTTATTTTGGATTTTGGATTTTGGATTTTCCACAAAATAAAAATAATTAATCAATCAATCAACCAACCAACCAAACAGAACAAAAAACAAATGAACGCCAACTTTTTGAAACAATGGATCAAAGAAGCACAAGAAGATCCAAGTTTGCAATATATTGCACCGACGACATCATCGTCGACGACGACATTAGAACAAGCGAATGGTGAACAGAATTTGTTTTTGGATGGAAAAACGGCGGCCGATTTATCCGACGAAATACAAAGTCTGTTGGAATATGTGGGAGCTCCCCAATATCTCTCCAAATTACAATATTATCAATATATCGATTCCATTTCGGCATTGCGACATGGACGCATCATTCGGTGTTTGCCGAAGGTTGCAACGTCGCCTCGCTTCACACCACAATTGCAACTTCCCGGAATGGTAGCGGACATTAAATTTATGGCGGATGGAATTCACGTGATCATTCGGTTGTTTAATCATCGACATGTGCAATATCGTTTTGATGATTATTATTTTTTTCAAAAATTGACGGCGGATGAAATGTTGATTTTGTCGGCGTTGGAAGATGGAGATGGAGAGGAAGAACCATAAAAACCCAACAAACAAACAGACTCATCGTTGTACCATGGTTTTTTTCTTGTTTTGATGATGATGTTTTTTCGCCGCCACTTTCATGGTTTTTTTCATGTTTTTCTTTGGATTCGTGGGAATATGATTTGTGGATTGGAAAAATTGTACCATGTATTCCATCATTTGATCGCTGATTTGTTCATACAAGTCAACATTTTCATTTTCATTTGATTTGTCTTTTTCTTTGTGTTTGTGTTTGTCTTTTTCTAACAAATCAAACAATAATTGATCTCCTTTATCCATCATGCTACTACTACTAGTACCCACATTTTTGGGTACAAAAACTGCGTGGTGAAGTTCGGAGTGTCGAAACCTTGAATAAATGTCTTTCTCGGTCAAAGGGGCATAAAACGGAAAAGGTTGAATGTAAAAGACACGTGGATCGTCTCGCATTTGTTGGTGCATTTGGTCATCGACGAAACAAATTTCGACGTGTCGCGGTAAGGGAGACGACGAACACCGTAGCAAATCGGGGACGCCCTTGTCGTGGGAAGTTCGCCACCGTTCGTGGCGTTTTCCACAAATGGTGTACGCGCAAATAGGTCGAGCAAAAACGGACAAGTCCTCGGAACGAAGTGGTGAGGCAGCCCGTGTCACAGACTGCCACTCCCCTGCCGGGAGAGGACTTGACAAGGACGTGTGAGTGGTCGATTTTTGATGTATTTTTTTGGTGATGAAAGAGAGAATCATATCCACCCAAAAGGGCAGCGAACATTGATTGTTGGTGTAGACATGAATGGGGAAACAATCGCCTTGTTGGCATTTGTCAAAGACAAATCGCAAGAGGGTGAAAATGCCGGGACGAAACAATTCGGGAAACAAATACATTAATTGATGGAAGAGAGGTTCCAATTGGTCGCGACGGTGTGGCGAGGGTTGGGTGGCCACAATGAGTTGCCAGATATCGAAAATCGGCGAAAAAGATCCAATCGTTTCATCCAAATCAAAGACGACGACCTTTTTGGGAGGTGGTTTTGCTTTTTTGGATGTACCAAAAGCAGCAGCAGTTGCCGCCGCATCATTTCGTGTTTTCAAACGATGCAATTGTGGCAAATATTTTTCCATGAAGGTTTTTTTTTGCACGATATAATTACCAGGAAATAACCGAACATGATAATAATAGGGATGCATTTATTGTTTTTTTTTTTAATTTCGTGTGTGTTTTATTTTTATTTTTAATCTTTATAAATTTATTTTTATTTTTATTTTTTGAGGGGTGGAGGGGGAAGGGTTATGATTATTTGTGTTATTTCTTTTATCACAACAAATAATTAAAAATAATTTTGTTTTTTTGAAAAAAAAAATACACACATACATACAACACACACACACACAAAATATATATGTATGTAAAACAAGAATATTTATTACACATACATGGCCAATAAAGTTGGATTCATCGGTTCACGCAATTGAATGAAGGCTTCCACTTCTTTGCGTGTCACTGTAAAGGGAAAACGCACGACAATGTCTTTGAAGGCGGCATCATTCTTGATGATTTCGCTGTCGGGAGACACCAACCTCGCCAAATTCAATTTGGTGTGAATAATCTCCAAACAACGTTTCAAATTGCGGACACCGGCTTCGCTTTTGGTCATATAATCGCGTGTATTGATGTAATTCAACGTATCATCGGGAACAATGACGTCGTTTTCCTCGAAACGCACTTGGTCGCGGATTTTGGGCAACAAATAATTGCGGGCAATCACCAATTTGTCTTTGGCATCGTAGCCATTCGTTTTGATACAGTACATACGATCGCGCAGAATCGGATTCACCAAACTGGCATCGTTGTAACTGAAAATGAAAAGACACTTGCTCAAATCGAGACTGACATCGCAGAAATATTTGTCACGGAAATCGCTGTTCTGCGACGTATCCGTCAAATGCGTCAAAATCCCGATGATTTCTTGTCCACGCGCGGTTTCGCTGACTTTGTCGAGTTCGTCGAAATAGATGACAGGATTCATCGATTTGCAATCCATGAGAATTTGTACGATTTTGCCCCACACGCTGCCTTCATACGTGTAGGAATGTCCCTCCAAAAAACTACTGTCGCCACATCCCCCCAAGGCAATGAACGCGAAATCGCGGCCCAGGATCTTGCTGATGCCATCTTTCACGATGGAGGTTTTGCCGGTGCCGGGGGGTCCATGGATAGCAATGGCGGATCCAATCGAGGAGGGATTCACGATCCATTGCCCCAACATTTGCATGACTTGCATTTTGGCGGGTTCCAGTCCATAGACACACGCATCCAAGGTGGCTTTGGCTTGCGACATGAATTCGTTGCATTTGGCGGGACCGTCTGCTAAAGAAATATTCACGTTCTTGTAGACACCAAACGGAATCCGCATGAAATTGTCCACCCAATGTTTCAATTTGTGGTATTCGTTGTCGGCGGGATCCATGTTCTGCAAATTGTTGAGGCGTTCCAAGGCGACGGCTTTGAATTTGTAATTCATGGGACTCTGCAACAAGGACAGTCGCAACGGTTTGTCCGAATACAAATGATTGTTGATGGATCGCAGATCCTCCATGATTTTCTGTTGTTCGGCGTGGGACAAGCGTTTCTTGAAATATTCCAATTCGTTGATGCGCGTCATTTCGGTGTGAATCAAACGATGGTATTCGACCGTGTTAGAATGACGCGCTTTCAATACCAATTTTTTAATGTCTTGTTCGCATTCTTGGATTCCCTTTTTCAATCCCTTGTTTTTGGGGGTCACTTGGATTTGTTCGGTCAATACCTTTTTCAAATTGACCAATTCTTGGTATTCTTTGACAATGTCTTTCTTTTCAACCACATTCGTATTTGGATTTGTTTTTGTTTTCGTTTTTGTTTTTGTTTTTGTTTTTTGATTTGTATCTGTATCTGTATTTGCAATTGCATTTGTCGTGGATCCTTCATTCGAAGACGATGCCGTTTGCAGTTTGGTTGTTTGTTTTTCCTGGTGTGTCGCAACGTATCCATCCGACATGAATGTCTTTTCATCTTCACTGTCACAGGTTTCATTCTCATCGCGTTCTAATATTTCCGCATCCTCTTCTGCTCCATAATAATCCGCATATTTTGCCAAATTTTCGGATTCATCATCCTCCTCCTCGTCATCATCATCATTGTGGTCATCCTCATCATCGTTGTCAATCAAGTCCTTGTTTTCTTCTTCTTTTTCTCTCGCCGTTTCTTTTTTGTGTTTTTTATTTTGTTTGCTCTCGACAATAAAACATTTTACGTGTTTTCTTTTTCTATAGTCCTCGTCCTCGTCCTCGTCCTCGTCCTCGTCCTCGGGATCTTGTTTTTCTTTTGTCTTGTATTTGTCACCTCGTTTTTTATGGGGTTTGTGTTTTTTGGATAACAAATCACAAACTTCCTGCATCACTGACAGAATAACGTCATTTCCGGCATTTTTTTTCTGTTTCTTTCCTCGGGGTTTGTCTTTCTTGACAGAATCCGCAGAAACCGATTGTGTGAGATCACTCCCGGATGTAGCGGAGAATTCATCCACGGTTTCTCCTTCTTCTCCTTCTCCTTCTTCGTTGGAATCTGTCTCCCAGCGGTCTTCTTCCGAATCAGAATAATCATCGGATGAAGAGGAAGACGACGACGACGACGAATCAGGTTCATTCAATTTCTTCTTTTGGAGACTTCGTAAATTGTACTTTTTGAATCGACTCATTTTTGTTTTTGTTTTGGTTTTTGTTTTTGTTTTTGTTTTTGTTTTTGTTTTTGGTTTTGGTTTTTTAAATATTCCCAATATTGCAATATTGATTTGATTTGTGTGGAAATATTCCATGGTTTTTAAATGTGTTTTTCGCGTCTTGTAAAAGGAATATAGAACATGACGTATGTGTGAGAAAAATGCATATTTGAAAACAAAGAGTTAGTTAGTACCCAAAAAAACATAAAATAAAACCGAAAAAAAAAGCACAAAAACCGAAAAACAAAGAAAAACAAACATGGGCATCCGATATTTGAATCAATATTTGGTGCGTAAATGTAACGAAGCGAATAAATCACATTTCATTCGAAGAAGTCATCTCCGTGAATGGCAACACAAATGCATTGTGGTGGACACGAGTATCTTTCTCTACAAATTTATGGAGAAACGCGCCTTTTTGGAACATTTTTTCTTGATGATTTCGACCTTTCAAAAATATCAGATACGTCCCGTGTTTGTCTTTGATGGGAAACCGCCACCCGAAAAAAAATCGATTCTTTTGAAACGCCGCATGGATCGTCAGCGAGCACAGGATCATTATCTGTCTTTGCATCAACAATATAATCTCTTGTTTACTCGGCCATTATCGTCGACTTCTGACGCCACAATGGATGATAACAAACAAGAAGAAGCGGAAGAAGAAGAAAATAATGACTATGTGGTGGATCAAGACAACGACAACGACGATGGAGAAGTAGAAGAAAATGATGATTATGTGGAGGATCAAGAAGAAGATGATGTAGAAGAAAACAATCATGAGAATGTGAATAAAAAACGCAAACAAGAACCTGGAAATCATCCTCCAACATATGTATCTCGGGAAGACATGGAGAGGGAAATGCGTCGCTTGGAACGTCGATTCGTGAAAATCAAGAATACGGATATTGCCTTGTTAAAGGAATTATTACATGCATATCATATTCCAGTCATTCAATGTGAAGGAGAGGCCGATCCAATGTGCGCCTTTTTGGTGCAACATCGGTTTGCGGATGCCTGTTTGAGTGATGACATGGATTTATTGTTGTATGGATGTCCCGTAGTCTTGCGACGTTTCAATGTGGGTCAAGATGATCACATCACGTCTTATCATATTCATCCCATACTCGACGAAGTGTTGCATTTGTCCTTGACCGAATTTCAAATGTTGATTATTTTGAGCGGATGCACGGATTATTTTGTGGGGAGCATCAAGTATTCCTTGGAAGAAATGATGGATGTGTATCATCATCATCATCACCACCACCCCTCCAACCTTCGAGTCGAGCAAAAACAAACAGAAAAAGAAAAAAGCAAACCATTTATCCAATGGTTCCTCAAACACAAACAACGCGAAAATACCACGATGAATACCATGGAAGATTTCACCCAAATTCATGCCTTGTTCCAATCTTCGCATTTTGTCGCTTTTCACAAAGAAGAAATCAAACGCGAAGTCATCGATCAATTGCCGTTGGTTGCATTGGACGATACCATCGCCGATCTCGAAAATATTCGACGTGTTTTGCGACATGATGGATTTTTGTTTTTATAAAACAAACCATTTTTTTTATATAACATAATATTTGTATGGCATATATATGAATATCAAAACATATTATGTTATTTTGTTTTGTTTTGTTTTGTTTTTGATTGTATGGTTCCTTCCTCTTTCAAAGTCAGGAGGATTAGAGAAGAGAGGAAAGAAAGGATCCTTTGAAGTCCTGGTTTCCGGTGTGTGTCAAATTGATGCTCACGTCGATCCACACTTGACCGCCCATTTTGGTCCATCGGTTACAGAACATCCAATCCTCCGAACAGTAATGTCCCTCTTCCACTCCACAATCGAAGAGGGCAAAAGCATGTTTGTTTTCGTCGTCTTTCAAGAAACCCACATCATCGACATATTTGGTGGAGGGGAACGCCAATTGCATTTTTTCGATGACGCTGCGTTTGATCATCATAAATCCCGTGGCCAAATGTTTGACGCGCGCCAAATTCTGGTTGATTTCCAAAGAGGGACCCAAATGGTTGATATTGTAGCGCACCAATTTTTGTTGGATGAAATCCACGTCGGACACCAAATCGCGCAATTCCGACGTATGTTTTCCGCGCAACCAATCCAAGACCGGATTGACCAATTGGGGTTCTATATTCGCGTCTCGTTGCACCATACGAGGCAACAATCTCTCCCATTCGAAACTTTTGATGGGATACACGCCCCCAATGAGAGCCTTGTCCGACACAATCAATTTTAAGACATCGACGGGATCCCATGTGATGTCGCTGTCAATGAACAACATGTGTGTCATGGTGGGATCATTCATGATTTTCGCCACCAAATTGTTGCGAGCACGCGACACCAAACTATCGTTGCGACAAAACTCGACGCGAGTGGGAATGCCCACCGAATTGCACAGTTGAATGGTAGCCATCAAACACGACACATAATTGACGTAACAGAGACTTCCATAACATGGCGTCAATATTGCCAAACGGGGTTTATTCTCTTCGACGTATTTTCGCACGGCGGCTTCCAAATCCAATGTTTCGACGGTTTTATTGGGATGGACGTTGGTTTCGTCGTTTTTGTTTGTGTTTTCGTTGGTGGCAGGGGAAAGTGTGATTTGAATATTATCTTCTGATGACATGATTGTTGATTTTGTTTTTGTTTTTAAAAAAAAAAGAAGATGTGTTTTTGTTTTGTTTTTATTTTCGATGTTGGTTGTTTATTTTCGAACGAAAGGAAATATGGTTTATATTGGTTTTGTATTGAAAAAAAAAAGACATAAACAGTGATTATTGTCCGGTTTCCAAATACAACAAAATACAAAATACATTTTCTTTTCTTTTGAAACAAAACCAAACAAAACCAAACAAAAACAAAATCGAAATGTTTGAAGAAATTGAAGCAGAAAATACTGGTTATCATTATCATCATAAAACGTTAACCAAAGAGGAAATCAAACAACGTTACCAAGACATTCAAAACGAAATCAAGGACGATTTGAAAACACAAATTGTGACATTGGCCAAATGTTTCGAATATGAATGTTTGTGTTATTCGCCGTTTTTTTTACCAACGCTCCGCCCCGAAGGGGCGGAGTGCGAGGACTTTGTTCCATGTTTTGATGTGGATATTTTGGACAAAATAAAGTCGTCGACACTTACAGCAACCGCAAGAGAACAATATATTCAATTGTTGTGTTGGGGATATGCAACCCTTGTAAAACTGGAAGAACAAGACGAGTTCATTCGCATGACGACGGAAGAAGTGATTCTGCGGAAATTGGGAATAAATGTCACAGACTGCCTCATCACCACTTCTTCGACAAGCGAAGCGGAAAGAGGACTTGTATCAGACTGCCTCTTGGTACATGATGACGTCATGAAAAAAGTGGAGTATATGTACTATAAAATTTTAAACAAACGTGATGAATTGTATTTTATGATCATGTGAGATGATAGATACCCAAACGAACAAACCAACCTGTTCGCCCATTTTTTGAAGAAAAAAAAATGGGAAGTTTCTAAGACATCGATTTGAAGGTATAGAATAAAACGACGGTGCCAACGGCCGCCCACAAAATACCCATATTCATGGTTTGTTCGTAGCGTTCCTTGTAATTGGCGGTTTCTGTTCCCGGAACCTCATAAATCGCGGCAATTTTTTCGTCGATGTCTTTTCTTGTTGCGCTTGTTCCATTTTTGATATATGTAGTATAACCATATCCGGGGTCGGCATCTCCCAATTTGGCAGACATTCTAAAAAAATTACAATGATTTTTACTATATGCGACCGATCGTGTATATCCCCCACAATCGTCCATTGCATCGCACTCTTTCTGGCATGTTTCCATGTCTTTTTCAAAATCAGTTGTATCGGGTCCGGTTCCCCACACCGACTGGTCCTCGGGTAATTGCCCACTAATGGCGGCAACATTTTGAATTGCGGTATAAAATGTCATTTGTTTTTGGATTTCAAATTGTTTTTTAAAAAATTTGTATGTTTTTTTAAATGTTACTTTTTTAATTATAAAAAAATTAAATGAACTTTAAAAAAAAAAGATACAAAAATGTTTTTTGCTGTGTGAATAAAAAAAGACAAAAAATATGGAAATAGCGAAGAGAAGTTTCGATCTTCTGACCCCAAGGTTATGAGCCTTGTGCGCTTCCTCTGCGCCACTTCGCTGATTTGTTTTGTTTGTTTAAAAAAAA
>JACCDZ010010322.1_pt1 | contig 19513 bp, 21 predicted proteins | sample 7449551 | NCBI WGS metagenome assembly JACCDZ01 (sample SAMN15323452, study PRJNA562643) | freshwater metagenome | isolation source: river surface water | place: USA:Blue River Watershed | collected 2017-08-18
ATACCCACTCGATCACCGCAATTTCAGGCCGGCAGTTCCATCGAAAAGGAAGGAAGGACCAGCCCAAGCCGCGGTTGACATACAGTCGGTGGACTCCTGAGCTATGCCAACCCGCTATCCGGCCGTTACATCCAGGCGGAAGCCAAAAGGTTGGAATTCCCGGCACACGCCACTGTCCGCCGTGACTGTGCCCGCACAAGCTCAAATCGATGGCGTGGTGTGGCTCCACCTGGTGAAGAATATTGGGCGCATGGGCCAGCAGCAGCGTCACGCGACGGTCGGCGCGAGGTGGAAGACACCGCAGATCGGCCCGATGGAGTGATGGATCATCGACGCCGACGATCACCAACTCTCCCCCTTCCACCGAGACCATAGCACTCTGGTTCACCAACAGGGTGATCTTGTACCGATCGGCCAGTTCGGCATACCCTGCCACCGAGACACCGCTGTAATGATCGTGATTGCCCAGGGTCATGTAGATGGGCGCGATCGCGCGAAGACGACCAAGAAATTGGAACAGATGCGGCAGTCCTTCTGGTACATTGAGCAGATCACCGGTGATCAGAATCCAATCCGGCTGGAGATCGCCGACGATCTGGATAACACGATCATGCCGCGAACCATATCGATCAATATGCAAGTCCGTGAGATGGACCGCACGGCGGCCGGCAAGCAACCTGTGCGCATGGGTATGTTGAGTCACCTCATAGTCGGAAAGGCCATATTCCCAGTTTGGGACAAGGCTGAACAGCCGGTAGAGAGGATGGCCCAGCGCATGGCCGATGGAAGCCCGTGCGAGATCAGGCCATGACGACGCGTGTCGCGTGCTCATTCTATATCCCTCGATCCTTTCTTCACGTGGATAGAAAAAAGTATAGCAGGCGGTCGTTGAGCCCAAATCGTACAAAGGACTGATGGAACGACTGAACGAGCCCTTTCTGACCAGCGACCTTCCTGGAATCGGCGGACGAATCCGTTCCGTACCGGAGGACTTTCAAGTGGAAGAGCGACCACTCTACTTGCCCTGCGGGGAAGGGGAGCACCTCTACATCACCATCACGAAACGCGGGCTGTCCACGCCCGACCTCGTCCGACGACTCTCCTCAACGTTAGGAATCAAGGCACAAGCTATCGGTGTCGCAGGACTGAAAGACGCACGAGCCGTTACGACACAGATGATTTCCCTCCAAGGCGTGTCGCCCGAACAGGTCGCTGGCCTCTCCGTCGATGACACCATCCTGAATGTGACCATCCTAGGCCGACATCGCAATCGGCTCCGTACCGGTCACCATGCCGGCAATCGTTTCCGTCTGACCATTCGTGAAGTTGCCGGCCACGCTAAGGACACCGTCCCGGCGGTTCTTGAACGACTCGCCAGACGCGGAGTTCCCAACTACTTCGGGCCCCAACGGCAAGGGAAGGATGGGGCCAACTACCAAACCGGCGCGGCCTTACTCCATGATGCCCGCCGGCGCGAAAAAATGAATCGCAACCAGCGCATCTGGTATCTCAATACCTATCAGTCGTTTCTGTTCAATCGGATTCTCGCCAGCCGGATCGATCAGATCGATCGTCTGTTCGTCGGCGACTGGGCGATGAAGCAGGACAACGGTGCCTGCTTCCAGGTTGACGATGCGGAGAAGGAGCAGCCGCGCGCGGATCGCTTTGAGATCAGCCCGACCGGGATTCTTTTCGGCTCACGTGTCTCCTGGGCCGGCGGCGAACCCGGGGCCATCGAAGAAGCCGTCATCACCGAAGCGGGCGCCACCAAAGACTCCCTCATTACCGCTGCCAAGGCCTGTGGCTTTCGAGGAGAACGTCGTGCACTTCGTGTTCCTCTCACTGAACTGGACTGGTCGCTGAACGGAAACGTCCTGACGCTGTCTTTCGGCCTGCCGCCCGGCGCCTATGCGACAAGCCTGTTGCGAGAGTTGATGAAAACAGCTCCCCTGACCTCTTAGATCATCACGCTTTTCCTCTCCCAGCTCCATCGAGTGATACAATGCAACGACCCGCCGTTACGACCCGTGGAGGCTTTCAGATGAACCACATCGTCATGGACACAACTTCGTTTCTTTCAGAATACGGCAGCACGTTGGAGAGGCGGCTGTGAGCCGACTCCTGGTCTGCCCACCGGATTTTTTTGGTATCGAGTATGAGATTAATCCTTGGATGCGCCTCAACAACCGAGTCGACCACGGGCGAGCCGTCTCACAGTGGCAGACCTTGATGAGGATTTTTGAACAGGACTTGGGGATCGTCCTGGAACGAATGATCCCCATTCCCGGACTGCCGGATCTTGTCTTTACGGCCAATGCCGGGCTGGTTGTCGGGCACACGGCCGTCGTCAGTCACTTCCGATATCCTGAACGCCAGCGAGAAGAGGCTCATTTCGAGCATTGGTTTCGCCAGCAGGGATATGAGGTCATGACGCTGGAGGCTGATCGTCACTTTGAAGGTGCAGGCGACCTCCTTGGGTTTTCAGATACCTGGTTCGGTGGCTATCGGCAGCGATCCGATATCGGTGTGTACCCGATCCTCAGCGAGCGTTTTCAGCAAGAAATCATTCCGCTCGAACTTATCGACGGTCGCTTCTACCATTTGGACACTTGTCTCTGTCCATTAAGCGGCGGCGAGCTGCTGTATTTTCCAGCCGCATTCGATCACGATGGCCGAGAAGCGCTCGCGGCGCGCATCCCCGCCGAGCGGCGACTGGTCGTCCCTGAACACGACGCGCTGAAGTTTGCCTGTAACGCAGTCTGTGTGGGGAAGCATGTGGTTCTTCCTGCCGGATGTGCCACGACGGAAGGCTTACTGCGTGAACGGGGATATGACACCCATGCGGTTCAGCTCGATGAGTTCATGAAATCGGGCGGGTCAGCCAAATGCTTGACGCTGGTGCTGGACTGAGAAAAGTCATCGGTCACTGGTCTTCAGTCATTCGTCATTCAACGAACGGACCGGCGCGTATTCCAACCAATGACGAATGACCACTCACTTTGTCCTGAACAGAAACGCCCCATACATTCCGGCAATCGCAATGGTCACCAGCTCAATCGTCAGGAGCATGCGACTCACCACAGCTTCAGGGGCCGGAGCTGAGAGGATGAAATGCATGCCGAGAAATTCCGGGGTCTGACTCGGTGGTGTTTCCCATGGCGGAAACAGCAGCGCCAGAATGAGCGCCGCGACCATGCCGTAGAGGATGGAAAGGTTGAGCTGACCAGGGGGGGTTGCGCGAGGTCCAGAGATCGACGTACGCTCCGCAGTCCCATCAAGCCGCCGACCGCACTGAACACAGAATCGATTAATTTCTGCTTGTAATCGGTCACAGAAATGGCAGGTTTGCATGATCGGACATTCCCAGTATGCCACCTACATACATGGGAATGCCCCCGAGATGCTAGCCTGCCGGGCAGCATCCGCTGGGCTGATCCAATCGCGTCAACCCAACGCTTCAAATCCTCACCGAGCAGCTCGGTAGATTCCATGCCACGCCACAAGAGATTGACTCCACTGCTTCTCTGACGAATTCTGAGAATGGGACTTACCGGCTTCCATTCGTTGACAGGTTCTTGAGGCCGTTCCTATAATCGGCCCCCACCAGTGTTGTTGGTGATCATGTGGAGATCGGACTGATTCCTTATGCCTGGATCTATCAGCAAGATGTGTGTGATTGGTGCAGGAGCGTGGGGTACGGCCCTGGCCAAACATCTGGCCGAGAAGGGGATGGAGATCCGGCTCTGGGCCTATGAACAGGACGTCGTTCACGCCATCAATACTGCGCACGAAAATCCGATTTTTCTCAAAGGTGTCACGCTCCCTCACAGCCTGATCGCCACCGCATCCCTGGAAGAAGCCACGAGATCGTGTGAGGGGCTGGTGTTCGCCGTACCCTCCCATGCCACGCGATCCGTGCTTCAAACGCTAAGACTTTTCCTGTCCTGTCCCATTCCCTTGATCTGTGCAACCAAGGGCATCGAGGAAGAGACGGCCAAGTTGATGACCCAGGTGATGGAGGACGAATTACTACCCTCCATGCACGACGCCTTGATGGTGCTCTCGGGACCCAGCTTTGCCGCTGAGCTGAGCGCGGGGCAACCCACCGCCGTGTGCCTGGCCGGCCGAAACGCTCCGCTCGTCCGACGCTTTCAAACCGCGTTGATGACGCCGGTGTTGCGCGTGTATGCCGACAGCGATCTCCTGGGCGTCCAGCTGGGAGGAGCATTAAAGAATGTGATGGCGCTGGCCGCCGGCGTCATCGATGGTCTGGAACTCGGACTGAATGCCCGTGCCGCCCTCATCACCCGCGGGTTGGCGGAAATCATCCGGCTTGGTGTCGCGATGGGAGCGGATCCCCGCACATTTTATGGGCTCTCCGGCGTCGGTGATTTGGTCTTGACCTGCACCGGAACACTCAGTCGCAATCATTCGGTGGGTGTACGCCTCGGTAAAGGGGAGCGACTCGAGACTATCGTCAGCGGGATGCAGGCCGTCGCCGAGGGCGTCCGAACGGCTCGCGCCGCATTCACACTGGCCTTGCGCCACCAGGTCGAGATGCCCATCATTCGGGAGATCAACGCCGTCCTCTATGAGAACAAGTCCTGTCGCCAGGCGGTCAGTGATCTGATGGAGCGGGATGCCAAACTGGAAAAGGGATGAACATGATTGCGGAAGGGCTTGAACAGTTACTCCAACAGGTTCACATGGGACAGCTGACCGTCGAACAGGGGCTCCAGCGCCTGCGATCTCTCCCGTATGAAGATCTCGGTTTTGCCTCGCTCGACCACCATCGGTCGCTGCGGCAAGGATTTCCCGAAGTCGTGCTCTGCGAGGGGAAAACCACGGAACAGGTCGTGGCGATCGCTCGTGCCTTGATCAAAAAGGGAGGTCCGTTCCTCGCCACCCGCGCGGAACCCACGGTCGCCCGGGCGATTCGCCGCCTCGATCGTCGAGCGCGGTACTATCCGGACGCACGTCTTGTCGCGATCCATCCGGCACGGCAGAAGGCGCAAGGCCACATTCTGGTGGTGACCGCCGGCACCGCCGATGTCCCGGTAGCGGAAGAGGCCCGCATCACGGCTGAAGTGATGGGAAGTCGTGTTGAGCGCCTCTACGACGTTGGCGTTGCGGGCATCCATCGTCTCCTTGGGAAGAAGGACCGCTTGTTTGAAGCCCAGGTCATTGTCGTGGTTGCCGGAATGGACGGGGTCTTACCCAGCGTCGTGGGGGGACTCGTTCACTGTCCGGTTATCGCCGTCCCGACGAGCCGAGGGTATGGAGCGAGTTTCGGCGGAGTGGCTGCATTATTGACGATGCTCAACTCCTGCGCGGCAGGTGTGGGGGTCATGAATATCGACAACGGCTTCGGTGCCGCCTGCCTCGCACATCGGATCAACATGCTCGGAGTGAAGAGCAGCCGGCTATAAGCTCATCGGAGAGATCAGTTGACTTCGAGGGTGCCCCGTTTCGGCCAAGCCACCGTCAGCGTCCGAAGCCCCTTTTCACCGTTGGCCAGCAATTTTGTCCGCACTTCATACGCATAGGTCCCCGCCCCGGCAACCTGCTTGCGATGATCCTGGCCATCCCACTGAAGTTCGACCACTACCTTAGGGCGCTCCTGCTCTCCATTCCTCGTCGACGTGATTGGAATGGGCTGTCGATGCGTCAGAAACCGAAGGGAGGTTTTGGACGGAGAACTGATGAGGGAGGTGACTTCCAGAATCAGGGCTCGATCGACCTCCCTCGGAAGCTGAACCGTCACTGAGAACTGAACCGGCCCATTGCCCTGCGTATACGGCATCGGAGCAATATTGAGATCGATGATCTTGAGCTCCGGTTCGGGCCTTGGAGCACGGGATGGCTTGTCCTTGGCGAAACTCTCAGTCAAAGGGAACCCGACCAAAACACTGGACAAACAGAGAAGCCCCAGCGTCAGTTCCCTACATCGTTGTCGGTGTGATCTTGTAAACAACAGAACACCTGCCTTCGGCAAAAATATGTGATGGATCCACAGTGACTCACGGTCACTACAAGCAACTCATCCTTTAATGGGGGATAACATAGCGTCCAGGAGCTGTCAACGAAGCATCAACAATGAACCAATGATTGCCGTTCTGCCAGACCTTCGGTAAGATGTGCGGTCTTTTTCATTGTTGACTAAGGAGAGGCGTGGGCCGACATCTGCATTTCGATTGTTTTTCTGGCGTGAGCGGGGACATGGTCTTGGGCGCGTTGGTCAGCGCAGGCCTGCCATGGGCCGACCTCGTGAACGGCCTTAATCGGCTGAAGCTATCCGGCTACACCTTGCGGAAACGGGCGGTCCATCGTGGCGCGCTCCATGCCGTGAAGGTCGACGTATTGATCCAGCAAGGGTTTCATCGGCCTCTGACGCTCTCCCGGATTCGAAGTATTATTATGCGCAGCACACTCCCAAGTCCGGTCAAAGCACGCAGCCTCTCCGTCTTCGACCGACTGGCGGACGCAGAAGGACTGGCCCATCAGGTCTCGGCGAAAGACGTGCACTTTCATGAAGTGGGAGTCGTCGATTCATTCATTGACGTGGTGGGAGGCGTACTCGGCTGCTACCTCCTGAATGTGACCCGTGCGACCTCCTCCCCGATCAATGTGGGAGCCGGTTCGATTCAAACGTCCCATGGTCGCCTACCTGTGCCAGGGCCGGCTGTAACGGCATTGGCCGAAGGCATTCCCGTCTATTCCGATGGCCCACCGCACGAGCTTGCCACACCCACCGGCGTGGCATTGGTGCGGACGTTGGCGTCAGAGTTCGGCCCCCTGCCGGTCATGCGCAGTGTCGCAGTTGGATATGGGGCCGGAGACCGTGATCCGGAAGACTGGCCAAATGTGCTGCGCGTATTTCTGCAAGATGACTCGGCACCTGAGACCTATCACACCGAGCGCATCATGCAAATTGAGACGAATCTCGACGACCTGAATCCGCAGATCTACGAGCACGTCATGGAGCAACTGTTTGAACTCGGAGCCGTCGACGTGGCCCTGGTTCCCATTGTCATGAAAAAAAGTCGTCCTGGGGTGTTACTGACCTGCCTCGCTCCGAAGGAACAGACGAACGCGGTGCTTGAAATTCTCTTCCAGGAAACACCCACACTCGGCGTGCGACTGCAGGAAATCACCCGGCAGGTCCTCCCGCGTCGTATTGTCCCGGTCTCGATACGGGGAGGAACCGTTCGCATGAAGGTAGCCGATCTGGGTGCGGGCTGGGACAAGGCGGCACCGGAATATGTCGACTGTCAATCTATTGCGAGACGATCCGGTCGTCCGCTCAAGACCGTCATGGAGGAAGCTTTGCACGCCTATCGACAAGCGAGCCAGAAGAAATTGCGGGGCCGCGCATGAGCACCTTGTACTACATTCTCCTGTTCCTAGTCTCTGTTGTCGTGACACTGGGTGGCTGTGCGCTGTTCACAAACGCGATCGAATGGCTGGGTAAGCGCCTCGGCATTTCTGAAGGCGCGGTTGGGAGTGTCTTCGCGGCCATCGGCACCACCCTGCCTGAAACCTCAATTCCGATCATTGCCATTTTCTTCGGCGAAAGCCCCGAGGAGATCGACGTCGGATTAGGCGCCATCCTCGGCGCACCCTTTATGCTCAGCACGCTGGTACTGCCGATCTTGGCTCTGTTGGTGGTGCTGTACGCACGCGCAGGTAAACGCACCGGTCAATTTCATCTTAACTACCGCGATGTTCTCACGGACCTGACCTTCTTTATGATCGGCTACCTGGTGGCACTGGGGTGCGCCTTTGAACGATCGAGACTGATCCATCTGATCGCCGCCGGGGGATTGATCTGTTTGTACATTTACTACATGAAACTGAAGTTTGCACCGGCCGAAGCAGGCGAAGGTGGCGAGCTGGACCCTCTCATCTTCGACAAGACCGCGACAACCCCCTCGCATCCGATGATCGCATTTCAAGCTCTGTTAGGATTGGGGGGCTTGATCTTGGGCGCCCATTTGTTTGTGCTGGCAGCAGAATCAATGGCCGGATTGTTCTCAATGTCGCCGCTGATTTTGACGCTCCTCATCGCGCCGTTGGCCACCGAACTCCCGGAGATGTCTAATAGCTTTCTGTGGCTGTATCGGAAGAAAGACAAGCTCGCCGTGGCCAACGTGACGGGTGCCATGGTGTTTCAAGGCACCCTCCCCGTCTCACTCGGACTGATCGGAACTGAATGGGTCATCGCTCCCTCAGCGTTGACGACCATGGTCTTGGCAGTACAGGCAGTAGGGCTGTGTCTTCTTCAAATTCTGCTTGGAGGTCGCTGGCGACCATGGTTGCTGGGGGTTGGCGCTCTTTTCTACATCGGCTATACCATTTATCTCTATGCCAGCTAGAACTCGCCCCACTCAAAGAGCCTCGACCTCCTCATCACTCCCGCTGCTGGGAATCACGATGGGAGACCCGGCAGGCATTGGCCCGGAAGTGATTGCCAAGGCCCTGTCCGGAGGGCGGCTGCACAAAATTTGCCGACCCCTGGTGATTGGCTCCCTTGCTGTCATGGTTCGTACCGTTAAGACCCTGCGACTCAAGCTGACTGTACTCCCCATCGACGGCCATGAAACGCCAGCACTCCGTCCAGGCACCGTGGCCCTACTGGACCCACTGAGCACCCCATTGGGCCGATTTACACCGGGCCTTGCAGCGGCCGAAACCGGTGCGGCGTCAGTCACCTTCATTGAGAAAGCGGTAAAACTCGCCCAATTGGGATGCCTCGATGGCATCGTGACCGCTCCAATCAATAAAGAAGCCATCAACATGGCGGGCTGCCGGTACCCTGGACACACTGAATTATTGGCCGACCTGACCCAGGCGAAGGAATCCGGCATGATGATCGTCGGCGGTCCATTGCGGATCATGTTTGCCACGACACATGTCGCCATTAAAGAGCTTCCGACGCTGCTGACTCAAGCGAGGATTGAAAAAACAATCCGCTTGGCCCACTTGGCACTCACTACGTTATTTGGAGTCAAACGACCGAAGATCGGAGTGGCCGCACTGAATCCGCATGCGGGCGAACATGGCCTATTCGGAAATGAGGAAGCTCGGGTCATTCTTCCGGCAGCCCGGGCCGCCCAAGCGCAGGGCATTCTTGCCAGTGATCCATTGCCCGCCGATACGCTGTTTGGAAAGGCCGCAAAGGGTCAGTATGACGGGATTGTTGCCTTGTACCATGACCAGGGCTTGATTCCGCTGAAGCTCGTGGCGTTCGGCACCTGCGTGAACCTCACCGTCGGCTTGCCCATCATTCGCACGTCCGTCGACCATGGAACAGCCTTTGACATTGTGGGGAAAAAAGTGGCCGACCCGGGAAGTCTGATCGAAGCAGTCACCTTGGCGGCACGAATCGCTCAGCGACGCGTCAAGAAAGGGCGTGCTCGCCATGCCGCTTGATAGCGCTAAGCAGTTGACCACCATTCGACAACAGCTTGCGGAACTGGATGCGCTTGCACAACAAACCCGTCAGGATCTGAATACCGTGGCAGGAACAGAACGAATCGCAAGGTGGAAGTCGCGCACCATCGCACTGCTTACCGCCACGGTCGGCGACGAAGACCGGGACACGTTCGCCCGTATCCAACCAGGACCATCCTTCACCAACGACTTGCTCGAAGAGTTTACTGATCTCGTAGAATGTTACCGTACGCCGCTGGTTCGCCTCCTCGACAAACTCGCTCGTTCATCTCCGCTCGGGAGTTGAATGTGGACTCAGCATCTCCTCCCGCAGCGATCCGACGGCTTGGACAAAATTTTCTTGTGGACCCGAACATCGTTCGCAAGATCGTCGCACTCGCGGAACTTTCATCCACTGATACCGTCCTCGAGATCGGCCCAGGCCGAGGCTTCCTGACAGAAGCTCTGTGCCGAGCCGCCGGTCACATCACCGCCATTGAGGTTGATCCTCGTCTCCACACCTTTCTATCTGAACGAACCGCGCATCTTGCGAATTTAACCCTCCTACTCGGCGATGCCCTGACCTGTTCGATCGAACACTTACCGATCGGGACCATTGTCGTCGCCAATCTCCCCTACTATATCTCCACTCCGCTCTTATTTCGGCTCCTGTCCCAAGGTAATCGTTTCGCCCGCATGGTCCTGATGCTGCAAAACGAAGTCGCGGATCGTCTTATCGCAAAATCTGGGAGTTCAGATTACGGTGTCCTCTCTGTGATGGCCCAATACTCCGCAAATATTTCAAAAGCCTTCAAAGTTTCCCCACAATGCTTCCGCCCTCGACCTGAAGTTGATTCAGCCGTTGTGCTGCTGCATGCACTCGAACCGCGAGTGCGCCCGCCTGAAGCGGAGCGGCGGTTCACCACGCTTGTACGAGCCGCGTTCGCTCACCGACGGAAGACACTCGTGAACTCACTTCGGAACGAAGGGTATGATTCGAGGCTTGTCGAAACAGCCTTGGCAACACTTCACCTCTCACCCTCGCTTCGCGCTGAGACCCTTCCGTTGGAACAATTTCTCGCGTTAGCCCGTTGCATGGAGGATGTGACGTAACCGGAATCCTGCACCTCGAACTGCGGCGACACCGATAACGGCATCACTCCCACACACCATGCGAACCCATTTGCATATAAGAGGAATCGCCTGAATGGATGGCAGGCTGGTGAAAACCATTTACGTACGCGACCCATCTCCACCGTTTGGCAGCCACGGGCTACGTTCAATTGGGTCGCTGCGTTTACTGAGGGCGTACGTGTATTTTGAACATCACCCGGCGGCTCCGCTCTCGATCCAGGTCTCCTGCACCGTCTCGTAGGAGATTCTGTCTCCCGCGACCATTCGCCGTCGCCTTTTGCAGGAAGCACTCATAGGCCCAGGGAAGCTTCTCACGGACGACCTCCACGCTCTTGGCCAATACAGCGAAGGAACGCTCCTGGCTCAATCGTAAATTGCGAAGGTCATCTCCAAGATCATCGGTATATCCCTCTATGACAAAGGCTTCCACCTCTTTGCCCCCTTGGGCACATACCATCGCGGCATAGTGTGGGATCGTCTCTGATAAAAAGGCCTCCGCAGGCGGGAGTAACTTACTCTCCCCAAGGTCAAAATTGAGCGCAACGTCCGGTATACTGACAGACAACACATCTGGCTTGTATGCTTCATATTGGGAAATCGGAGGATCGAGGTTCTGGTGTACTTCCCTTGGAGATAAAGGACTCTCTGCATGACTTTCCTGGCTCTCATGAGCCCGACTCACATAGGCGGCAAACAGAAGGATGAAGATCACGGCGAGTGAGGTCATGAGATCAGTCACCCCACTAAATACATCCGACGGCGAGACGGAAGATTCCCGTGCCAGTGGTGACGGTTTGCGATGTCTCATCTCACCACCCTCGCATTACTCCTGACCTGATGGACTGTTCCTACCGTTCCCAGTCTTGCCAGAATGAGCAGTTTCTGCAGTCGCTCCATGGGTCTTCAGCTGCTGAAATATAGTTTCCATTTCTGATTTCGAGAGCTGTACCGGAAGTGCTGGCTCTTTCAGTGTCCGGTTGAGATCCTGGATCGCATCTGCCAGCGGCTGAATCACCCGCTTCAATGCTTTTTGAACCTCATGACCGATCTCTCCCGGAAGATCGTCGGTTGTTGAGCTGCGTTGAGTCGCACTCATCGCAGTGAGAGACTCTGATACCTTTGTTAAGGCGGCCACGGCCGTACCGAGTCGATGGTGCACGACCTCAGCCAATTGTTTGTCATCGTTGTTCCGGGTGGGACCGACGATGGTTGACACATGCCCGGTCTGCACCGCTAGAGACTGGGCATGTTGATCCACGATCCGTTGAGGGAATACTTCATCGAGCAGCGAGAGACACCGTCGATGTCGATTGCTCAGACGATACCAGAGGGAGTTTTCCAGCAGGGTAAATGCATTCGCACAAGCCAAACCGGCAATGGATGTGACAAACTTTCCCGAGAGCCCGTTGATGAGACCGGCGAGTCCTTCGACCTGCGAGCCGGTCGCATGAAGCTTGCTCAAGCCGATCAGAATCGCCAGAAACGTGAACATCAGTCCCATACCGGTTAGAAACGACGGGAATTGCCGATAGAAGCCCACGTTGAGATATTCCGCCATGGAGGCTTCGAAGGAAAAGAAATCCGCCGCCGATTTTTGCGCGGATACCGTCGGCTCAAGAAACCAAGCCGACTGTTCAATGGCAAAGGTCTTTCGGTAGGAAAGCCACTCTGCGGCAAATGCCGGTTCAGCACGCATGGCCCTATCCAACACGTGGAGATCATCGAGATCGCGTCGTGATTCTTGCGACCCCTCCAAATTCGGCCTAGGTTTACTCAATCTCGCCGTGACAACCCACTCCTTTGACCATTGGCGACGTGCCAGGAGCAGATTCGACACCTGTGATTGCACTCGACACAATGCCTGTTGAATCCGCCAGGCTCCACGGATGAGGACGGCTCCATGCCAGCCGCATATGGCAAGAATCCCCGCCAGACCCATCCAGCTCAGGATTGGACTGGACAGCCCGCCGATGATGGCTACATCCTGAGTGATGAATTCCCAGAGGTCGGTTGCCGCATTCCATCCATTCGTCGCATCCATCCGCCGCACCCCTGTTCAGAGAAGGAACACCGATATAAGCCGATTACTCAGCTCAATTTCCGTGCCAGTACAGGACCATGATTTAATGGGCATTCTCGTCATGACCCACCACAACAATCGGCACTTCCTGCCCAACAGATCGGCAGGTTCTTCCCGGCTTAGGCAACTGCGTGAACACCAAGAAGGAGAATGGTCCGTGGCTTCCGAACAGACGGACCTTCGTGTATGATTGTCCCGTCCCCTGGGAGATGATGGGAGATCAGCCATGCATTTTGTCCGCGTTGGAAACCGCGCCATCAATCTGGACTTGGTTTCGCATTGTGAAGTTCAAGCCTGGCACGATACGGTGTCGGTCAAGGTGTTTATGACTGGAACGGCGAATAATACCCCGGTGGTGCTGAACGAAGACGAAGCGAAGCTGTTCTGGAAGTACATAGAGTACGTCGCGGAGAAGCCGGTCTAGCCCATCGCACTCTTTAAGTCGCGAGTCCCCTTCTTTTTTGCCAGCATGACTATGCAGATTGAGTCTCTCCGTCTTTTTCATCGCCGTGTTGAGCAGCCACGCCATGGAGCGGATTCATAATATTTCTGAAATAGACTGATTAAGCCTCAAATCGAGCATCACCACAGCGCTATATTCACAAGCAGAACAATTCCACTGGATTAAAGCCTGATGGGCCTATCTGGTCGCTTGGGACCCCGTTTTCGTGGTATGGTTAGTCATGAGCCGTGATTCGACCTCTTGCAGGGCCTTCAGAGACAACAGATCTCGTTTCCCGATGGCTCCAAGAACGGGGGTGATACACCTCAGCGGCCTGCTCTGTTTCCTCCTTGGCCTCACCGGATGCATCAGCGAATACTCAGTGCTCAGCAGTTCCGGAGCTCCATTGCTGATTTCCCGCCGTGGCTACTCCGCACAGGATTGTACTGAAAAGGTGAAGGACGAAGCAGCTCGCATGGGTATGACCTTGCGATATATTCACATCCGAGGGAATGACGTGGGCCGTTCACTCCTCTGGCCCTTTCAGCCAGGGTATGCCTGTGAAGCGGCACTTGGTCCGGAACAACCTCCAATCGGTACATACCCCGGGGCTCTGCCTATCGATTCTCGTGGATCGTGATCACGCGACCAAGCCTTGTTCCCCTCTCTCTAATCCACAGTCCCTACCACTGCTGCTCACGTTGATGGATAGCTCTCGACACTAAGCACCTCTTAACCTCAATCTCTCTCCTCCCTCACAGTCATCTGGATCCACTACCTCCCGACCTCTCATCAACCGTTGGCTCACTATCTTGATGTTGTGGCGGCCGACCTCCCGATCATCTTGGCGAGTGCTTGTTTCTCTACGCCCTCTCTTTTTCCAGCCCCGCGCCAGAAGCGGGCCTCCTATCTAAAGAATCACGTCGGCCTGAGGTTTCGTCTTCCCACCAAGACCGTGTTGGCTGTCACCACTTCAACCATTTGCTTGTTGTATCAGAGCCTTACGCTATACTTGGCAGAGATCCAGAGAACAAGCTGTGGGCAGTAAGCGGCAGGGCTACCCGGACTGGGCATGATCAAGATCCTCTTAGTTGAAGACAATGATGTTGATGCTCGCCTTACGCAGGATATCCTTGCAGAGTGGCATCTGGAAGAATTCAATATCACCCATGTGACACGTCTGAGTGACGCCTTCCGCTATCTCGCGCGAGCTCGATTTGATGCTGTGCTGTTAGACCTTTCGCTCCCGGATGGATCCGGGCTCTCAACGGTTCGGCAGATTCACGCGGCAAATCCGACCATTGCACTGATTGTCCTCAGCGGGCTCAACGATCAAACGCTGGCCTTGCAAGCGGTCCAAAACGGAGCACAAGATTATCTCGTGAAGGGAGAAGGTCCGTCGGAACTCTTGGCCCGCTCGATCCATTATGCAATTGAACGGAAGCGTGCGGAAGCACGACTCACGTACCTCGCCCAGTACGATCAGCTGACCGGACTGGTGAACCGCAGCTTGTTCCGCGACCGACTCGTGCAAGCCATGGCACGAAGTAAGCGCCTTCAGCAGCCGCTCGGACTGATGCTACTTGACCTGGATCGATTCAAACCGGTGAACGATACACTCGGCCACAGTGTCGGTGATCAACTGCTGAAAGTTGTGGCCGAACGACTCCATGAATGTGTCCGTGAAGTGGACACTGTCGCGCGCATGGGAGGAGATGAGTTTACCATCATCCTGGAAGGGTTGATGTGCGAGGAAGATATCTCATTGGTCGCTCAGCGAATCACCACATCCCTCTCCGAACCATTCATACTGGGAGAACACCAGGCCGTGATCAGTGTCAGTATCGGAATCACCATCTATCCGACCGACGACCATGATATCGATGAACTACTCACACACGCAGATGCTGCCATGTACCGCGCAAAACAGCAGGGTGGTAACTCGTTTCAGTTTCACATTCCTAACGATTCACCATCCTCGACCTGTCAACATTGATGGGGTCGCCGTGTGTGACTTGCTCCCAGTCATTCAAGGTCGCTAAATCACAGATGAGGAGAGGTGAGCGACCGAGGAGGGCGTCACAGGGGGTAAAATCAATCGGGAGCGCTACGAGAAGGTTATACCTTGAGTAACATCAGGATGAGCTTTTTGGGACCAGCAAGCGATCAGATACCGTTCAGCATGGTGCACTCCCGGCGAGAAGACCCTCTCCCAACTGCGCCTGGTGATGACGTTGTTGTGATTCGGATAGGCATACCATCTTGTACAATTCTGTGTCCTGCATAACACGTTGCCGGCAATGGCCTCATTGTCCCCTGCGGCGCCGGTTCACAAGCCTCTGTTATTTCAGCGCTTCCCTTTCCTGCCTTCCACTTTTCTTGGCACACCGATTGCGTTATAGGCCACTCGACTTTGATTGAACTGATGGAGGCCCGATATGGCTGCAAGACAAGGTGTTGGAATCCTCCTGCTGCTTTCTATTGTTTTCTCTGCAGGTCAACCATTTGCCGCCCCTGCGCAGCGTCAGGATGCACCACGTCATCTCTATGATCGGATTATGGAGGAATTCAAACACCGCGACTACGAAGCGGCGATGGCCGGTTTTCGACTTTTCATTGAGCTCCACGGTCAATCCGCACTGGCAGCCAACGCGCAATACTGGATTGGAGAATGCCAGTTCCGTACACGGCGATATCAGGATGCTTTACAGTCGTTCTACGACGTCGTGTCCAATTACCCGCTCAGCCCAAAGTTGGCCGCCTCGACTCTCAAGCTGGGCCAGACCTATATCAAACTGAGAGATCAAGAGAAGGCCCGTCTGATGTTCGATCGTGTTATCGATCAATATCCAGAAAGTCCCGAAGCAGAAGTTGCGCGCAAGGCGATCGAGGCACTGGCCCCCAGCGAAGAGCACTCCATGTCGTCGCCGTAGCTCCAACCTGGTCGATCAACAATTTGGCGGTTCAGAAGAAGGAGAAGGAGTGACCCGTCGTGCAATCAAGGCAAGACTTACCGGTGAAGCTACTACCCCGCCATCGCTATAGCACCCGCTTCCTTGCACAGTTCGATAGGTACAAGTCTTAATCGTCTGCACCGATTTCCAATCGAGTGGCAAGATGCGCGAGAGGGTACGTCCTCTTGGCCTGAAGCTTCCTCAATTTGATCCCTGCCGTATCAAGCAAGGACTCGATGATTTGTTGTGATTCCACCTGATGAAGTTCAGGAGATTGAGGTTCAATCTGCACCACCTGTTCAACTTGACGTGACCCTGGGTGCACCAACGCAAAGTCGACCCGCTTCAGAGCAAGATGACGGAGGACCTGGACCCGTTCTTTCCCCCCCGCATCAACCGTAAGAAATGAGCCGAGCGGCACCTTGGCAAAGACAAGATAGCGTTCTTGGACAACCATTCGCAGGAGGTTATAGAGGGCCACTTCGTCTTCAGCCAAAAGCGGAGTCGGGCTGAGGGTGACATCAGAAGGCATCATGCTGCGCGACACCTCTTTCTTGTCTCGGCGCGATCGCCTTCGATACCACCAGATACCGAGAATGATCAAGGTGACGACCGTCACAAGCAGTAGAAGCTTCATCGTCCTTTACTTTCTCCGTCGACCTGGATGTAATCGCTCATACCATCCTGGCCCACTTGGAACAATACACCCCAACAGCCTGGGAGACGCTGCGCCTGTCACCGCTGGAACGTTCCCGCACTGCTCCATCACCGTTTGATAGGCCAAAATCGCGAAGGCCACCGACTCCAGCGCCTTACTATCCCAGCCGTGCGCCTCAAAGGTGGTGACCGGAACCGGAGCGAACACAGCCTTCAGATGTTCCATAATTGCCCGGTTTTTCACTCCCCCTCCGCCGATGATCACTTCGTCGACTCCACCCTTGACCCAGCGCCGTGCCGTACCAACGGCTTCAGCAGTCCATCGTGCACAGGTGGCCAACAGATCCTCGACCGATAGTTTGCGCGCCTGCGGCCAACTGAGTAACTCCGTCTGCATGGCCTCGCCAAACATTTCCCGACCGGTCGACTTGGGAGGCGCCTGAGAGAGATATGGGTGCGCCAACAGTTTGGCCAATAGTCTTGAATCGACCCGACCCTTTGCCGCGAGGCGTCCATCACGGTCCATGGTACAACGGCCATTCGTGCTCCGGAACATAATGCCATCCAAGACCATATTGGCCGGACCCGTGTCAAACGCCATCAACCCGTCCCCTCCGGCTCCACGCGGCAGGTAGGTGACATTGCTGATCCCCCCAAGGTTGACAATGAGTCGCCCTCGGCGGTGATGTTGAAACAGCAAGGCATGGATACCCGGCGTCAGCGGCGCTCCCTGCCCTCCGGCAGCAATATCGCGAGGACGAAAATTGGCGACCGTTGTAATTCCAGTCCTCTCAGCAATCACAGCCGGCTCGCCAATTTGGAGGGTAGACCGGATCGCCCCAACCCGCGTATCCTTAATCCCATTCGGCAGATGATGCACAGTCTGCCCATGAGACCCAATAAGATCAACCTCTTCTGTTGTTAACTGAGCGGCTCGAATCGCTGCCAGTGCGGCATCAGCGAACCATTCCCCCAAAAGCGCATTCAGATGGCACAGATCAGCGACCGTCCCTGATACCGATGCGGAAAGAAGTCGCTGTTGGAGCGAGCGTGGATAGGGAAGCGAATAGAATGCCCCCATCTTCACCTCAAGTCGAGTTGCTTTCCGAACAATTGATACCAATGCGGCATCAACGCCATCGGCAGACGTTCCCGACATGAGCCCAACGACCTTCATCAGCGATATCCTTTCTTGACCATACCACGTCTCATGAGCTGTGTACGCTACGCTAATCGAACTCACGGAGATGGTCAAGGAGACGAATGGCCAGGGCCAATCAAGAGATTGCAAAACCCGCGAGTGTGGTTTTGGATTTGCTCGGTTCTCGATCCTACGATCAAGTTGCCGCCTCATACCGCCACTGCCTGTGCCCTGCTTGATGGACGCGCTTAAGATGGCGTTGACAGAGCGAAAACCTGGATGATACGGTCGCCGCCGATGTTTCGTGTCACCTACAAATGCAGGCTGGGTATTGGGTTTGCTCTCCTCGCGCTTGCTCTATGGTCTGCCTTCTTGATCCCAACAGTACACGCTCGTGACCCAATTCCTATCGTCGTTACTATTCCCGTCTTAAAAGACCTGACCGAACAGGTCGGTGGCCCGTTTGTACAGGTGAAGTCTTTGCTGAGTGGGTATGAAAACGAACATACCTACTCCCCCAAACCCAGTGATTTGGTCGCGGTCCGCAAGGCTCAGCTCCTGTTCGAGGTCGGCCTTGGGCTTGAAGTTTGGGTCACCTCGTTGGTGAAAAATGCCGGAAGTACCAGATTGCGCGTCATCACAACATCCCAGGGCGTCGAGCTTCTTCCTGACGATGGAGAGGTCCACGAAGAGAGCCATCCGGGCACGCATGGCGCCGAATCTGGAGGAAATCCACATATTTGGCTGGATCCCGTGAACGTCAGCATCATGCTGGGCCACATCACCCAGGCCCTCATCGACGTTGATCCTGCTCATGCACCCGATTTTCAAGCGAACCAAGACGCTTATCTGCAACGCCTCACGCACGTCCAACAGGAACTGATGAAGCGCACTCAACGCCTCTCGGATCGGCGCTTCATCGCACATCATCCGGCCTGGCCCTACCTTGCCAAGCGATTTAGCTTTCAGATCGTCGACACAATCCATACCCAGTCCGGCACAGAACCCTCCGCCCTACATCTTCAGCAGTTGATTACGAAGATTAACAGCCATCATATTCGGGTCATCGCTTCAGAAATTCAGCTGAGCCAACGGCTTCCGGAACTGCTGTCACGAGACACTAAAGCTCGTGTTGTTGTGCTGACTACGATGCCGGGTGGAATTCCGGGAACTGACAGTTACCTCGACATGCTTCGTTACAATGTGCTCCAATTAGTTGGCGCGTTGGAGTCCACCTAGCAGCCGCTCAGGAAATCCATTCATGTCTTCGGATGGAACAGAGGGATCCGTGTCTACCGGTCGCAGTCCGATTATCCGTTTCGATCATGCGTCCTTCGGTTTTCCTGGGCTGATTGCGCTCAAGGATATTTCCCTGCCCATTTACGACGGCGAGTTTGTTGGTGTGATCGGTCCAAACGGATCAGGCAAAACATCTCTTTGCCGCGCCGTCTTAGGATTGCTTCCGCCGGTGGAAGGCCACCTACATATATTCGATTGTGCCTGCAGCGAACTCCGCTGCCACCACCGGGCTCAGATCGGGTACCTTCCACAAAAGGGAGTGGTTGATCGCAATTTTCCTGTGACCGTTCTCGAGACCGTCATGATGGGTCGTTATGGAGCACTGGGGCTTCTGAAGAGACCTGGGAAGAAGGATCGTCAGATCGCGATGGACG
>JACCDZ011428329.1_pt1 | contig 19506 bp, 13 predicted proteins | sample 7449551 | NCBI WGS metagenome assembly JACCDZ01 (sample SAMN15323452, study PRJNA562643) | freshwater metagenome | isolation source: river surface water | place: USA:Blue River Watershed | collected 2017-08-18
AAGGCATCACTTACCAATACCCTCCATTCCGCAACAAACCCACAACCCTCCCTTGGGAAAACATAGAAAGCATTGAACTACTAAAAATTAATCCTTTGAAAGAATTCGGTGGTTGGGGACTTCGCTACGGAAAGCTCGGCGCGGCCTACACCACAAGGGGCCGCTATATCCTGCACATCAAAACACAGAAAAAAACACCGATCAACCTTACTGTGGTAGACCGAGAATCCCTGATTAAAATCAGCACACAAAATCAGTGGCCGGTTACCGACAAAACTGCCGCATATCGTCCCTAAACTATTTCCGTCCGCCCAACATCCTGCCCGACTTAGGGAAGTATGCAATCAGCGGTTGTAAATCTGATAAAATCTGCGAATAGGGTGCAGTGCGCAATTCTTCGTAAGTATTGGCACCTGTGAGCACACCCACATTCCAAGCGCATCCCGCTGAAAAGCCTTCGTACAAATCACTCACTGTATCGCCCACTTTCATCACCAAATGAGAGTATTCTACCCCAGCACGCTTCATGGCCAGACGAATCATATCGGGTTGTGGTCTTCCGGCATCCACCTCATCGCTTCCGATATAGCCATGAATCACGCCATCCAAAGCCAAATTTTTCACAATTACTTCTGCTACTTGGCGATTAAACCCCGTATTCAAATACACTTTGGCACCGCTGCTTCGAATATGATCGAACAATTCTGCCGCATAGGGCATCAGTTCAATACTACCTTTCACCGCGTATTTTTCAATCAATTGGGTGTTGAAGTAATTCACCAGTTCATCAATAACATCGGCCGTAACCATCGTTTTGTTCAGTGAGCACAATTGTTCAAAAGCAGTTTTCTTGGGAATCCCCATGACTTTATTGGCCTGATCCATCGTGATTTCGATGTTCAATTTCCATTTCATGGCATCGATGGCAGCTTGCTGCACCAACCCAAAATCATTGACGGTTGTACCCGCCATATCCATTACGACCAACTGTGGTTTCATGGCTACAAAACAATACTCGCCATGAGAATTTAAAATTAAATCTCTGTTAAATGCGTCAATGGCGGAAAAGCGTAACACCTCTGTAACAATTTGGAGATACCATTTAAAGTAATTGCGCCTCCTATGAAAATTGCCATATTGTACGCCGAAAGTCGATTCACTCCCTGGAAAGAAAACGTAGATACAGCTACCGTGATCAACTTATTCAAGGGATTGCCCACCAATGCCCAAGGCAGCGTTATACACATGACCGAACCCAACCAAGCACTGGTAGATCTTCTGCTCACCTTTGATTTTGTCATCAACGTTTGTTATGGCTTTCACGAACACTCCCAAGCCGATATCGCAGAATGGCTAGACGCCAATAAAATCAAACATCTCAGCAGTGGGGGTGTTCAGCAACAAATGGCCCAAGACAAATTGTTCGTAGAACAAGTCCTCATCGATCATCAAATTGCCGTACCCAAATCCGTAAAACATTATGCGGAGATAACGCAAGGACTTTACATCACCAAACCCCGAAAAGGTGGCTGCCATCGCGGCATTGAAATTACCGACGCCCAAACCGCTTTTGAACAATTCGAGGCGCGGTGCGCCGAAGACAAACTCACCCAACCTTACCTCATGGGCCGAGAATTTAGCGTTGCCATCATCCCCAACGAAAATGGCAATGGCTTTGAAACACTGCCGCCTCTGGAGGTAATCCCCTACCCCAAAAGGACCGTTTATCTGGCGGGACAATCACACGGAAAAACCCGTCGCAGCTATCACCCTTCCCTGAGCGAGACAGAGAAAAATAACATCATTAATACTTGCCTCGCAGCCCACAAATCACTGGGCCTCACCTTCTTCTCGCGGGTAGATATCAGACTCCTAGGCGATACGCCATACGTCCTAGATGTAAACACCATGCCTAACCTCCATCCCACCAAAAGTATGCTACCGGGCTTGCTGAAAACACATAAAATTTCGATGCGCGATTTTGTGAGTCGCATCATCCGAATGGGAGAACACCTATATCAAACCGGGCCAAAAACGCCGAAAGAACCCGTATTCTTTCAGCAATAATACAATCCAATCACAATATTGTCGTAACGAACAGATAGCCAATAATTTATAACTTTACGCAGTTTTCCTATGACGACAAATCTGCCCCAAATCATCATAATCCCCCTGTTTGACCTGTTGCTTTCCGAGGCGAAACCCATCGTTTCAATTTTTCAGCAGGGCCTCAAGGAAAAAGGTTTGCCGGGCGACGAATGGGTCTTGGCAGAACTTATCGGCAGAACCGTTCCGGAGGTAGTTTCTACGCTATGTCAGCGCAGTGACAACCCTTGCAACGAGGCAACACTTGCCGAAATATCTGCCAATATCCGCCATCAATTCAATGCCTACTTAGGAAGTCCCATCAATTCGCCCCAACTCAAAGAAGCAGAACACTTGCTGCAAGTACTAAATTCAAAAGGCATCAAAATCGGTGTCACTTCATGGCTGAGTCAAGAAACCACAGAAATTGCGCTAAAATCAGCCAATTTATTCGACCGAATTGATGCTTTCACCCACAGCGACTCAAAACAGGCCCAGGGCACCCTACCCGATGTCATATTCTCTCTAATGAGAAAAGCCGGTATCACCAATGCAGACAGGGTTGCCAATTTAGGCAGTACAAAATTTGATATTTTACGGGGGTACCACGCCCAATGTCAATGGAACATTTTGATGGCCGCAGACAAAAGCAATGTGCGATGGAACGCTTACCCTAGCACCGCCGTCGTGAGCAACTTACAGGAAGCCATGGCCGAACTTTTTCTCAAATCGGCAGGTCCCGATTTCTATAAAATCCTCAATTTGAGGAATCGAAAAAATCGAAAATAACCAATCCTTAACACCCAGCACAAATTAATCAAACACTAGACTGGTTACTTCGCCTACCCAGTTTATTGTGAATCTACATACACACACCGACTATTGTGATGGCAAAGGCGCGCCAGAGGACTTTATCAAAAAAGCCATAGAGTTGAATTTCAAATACTTGGGATTCAGCGCACACGCACCCCTTCCATTTGAGTGCAACTGGAGCATGAACCCCGAGAAATTGGATGCCTATTGCGAACATATTTTATCGCTCAAGCAATCACAGAAGGGCAAAATCAAGATTCTGCATGGATTTGAAATAGATTTTTTGGAAGGATTGAATTTTCCGAGCTTATCAGAATTACGCATTCAACAGGCAGACTACCTGATTTGTAGCATTCATTTTCTTAAGGATCCAACAAGCAAAAGTGAATCACCAAAATTCTACGAAATTGATGGCACCTATGCACAATTTATGCTTGCCCTGAAAGGACATCAATATTCATTGAAAAAAATTCTTAAGAACTATTTAGATGCCACAGAACAAATGCTCACCACGCCGATTTTACACAACAAAGTTAAAATCATTGGACATGTAGACAAGATTGTCCTTAATGCCCAACAGCTACCCGAATTCGATGGTATGAGCGATTGGTTTTACCAAGAACTCGCCGAAAGGTTAATTGAAAATAAATCGCAATACCAATTTGTCGAAATCAATACCCGAGCCCTATACAAAAAAGGGTTATCCCAACCCTACCCGCGTTATGGATTGCTCGAATCCCTTGCAGCAGAACACATACCATTACTCATGAACAGCGATGCCCACCACCCCTCCGAGTTAATGGGTGGCTACAAAGAAACCTTGGCAAGGCTGGAGACTCTCACCAATGTCAATATCAAAAACTTAGACTACAAATGGCCCAAGTAATCCACCACCGAAAACACCTCATCCATGCCATATTGTTGGGCATTACTACCTTTTGCCTTTACACTTTCATGTATGCGGTAAGAAAACCTTTTTCAGCCTTGGTCTACGACAATCTTTTGGTTTGGGGTGTCAATGTTAAAATTTGGATGGTATTAGCCCAATTATTGGGGTACACATTGAGTAAATTCTACGGAATTCGCATGTTAGGCAAAATCAAACACGAAGACCGGAGCATCTATCTAATCGCAATTTTGTCGCTCGCCACCATCCCCTTATACCTACTACAGTTTCTACCGCCCACAACATGGCCCTTATTGATGTTGTTCAATGGATTTCCACTAGGTTTGGTCTGGGGAATCGTATTTTCTTATGTGGAAGGAAGAAAATATACAGAACTCATTGGAGCGATGCTGGCTTGCACCTTTGTATTTTCATCAGGATGGGTGAAAACTTTCGGTCTTTACCTTCAAAATGCACTCAGCTTACAAATACATCAAGTACCATTTTTCACTGCCGTAATTGCCCTAATTGCCGCTGCATTGGTGATTTTGATTTTAGAAAAACTACCTCCACCGAATGCAGAGGACCTCAAATTAAGAAATGCCAGAAAACCTATGACCGCTACCCAGCAGCAGCAATTTCTGCGCGACCACGGCCCGATACTCGTCCCCTTTGTAGTAATTTATGGAATATTCACGATCATGAGGGACTTCAGAGACAACTTCACAGCCGAAATGCTCATCGAAAACGGCGCTTATTCCCGGGAGGTTTTTACCAACATGGAACTCGCGGTTTCTTTAGTGTTGTTGTGTTTAATCCCACTATTCTCTTGGATCAAAAACCATCAAGTGGCCTTGAATACCACCACCATTTCTATCATCATTGGCGTACTAACCAGTATCGCAGCAACAATATTGTTTGATCAGCAACGCTTGTCAATCGTAGGGTTACTGATGTTTACTGGGGGTGGATTTTACTTAGGTTATATTCTCATCAATATCAGTGTGATGGATAGAATTGTGGGTTTTTCTGGTGAATCTGGCAATTCTGGGTTTTTGATCTACATCGCCGATAGTGTGGGTTACCTGTTCTCCCTAATCATTAGTTCTTTCGCTTTACTCAACAAGCTAGACTCCGTTCGATGGACATCCTTGTACTTAGACCTCATTATCGTAGGATCTTGCCTCATTTTTATCCTTGCCTTATTTATTCCATATCAACTTCAAAAAAAGAAATCTTCGTCCAATCATGCACACATCATCACAACCTAAAGCCATCGTAATAGGCGCCGGAATCCTAGGACTAGCCTATGCCAAATCACTGAGCAACAGGGGATATTCCGTGGATGTCTTTGAACGTTCTGAAAAGGCAACCGGTTCCTCAATAAGAAATTTTGGAATGGTTTGGCCTATCGGACAACCCAAAGGAAAACTGCTAGATCGCGCTATGAAATCGCGCCAAATCTGGGTTGACGTGTGCAAAGCAGCCAATATATGGCATAAACAAACGGGCAGCCTACAGTTACTTTCCAACGAACTCGAATTCGAAATGGGTCGTGAATTTTTGGAGCGCGAAAATCCGCACCGCGAAAGGCTTCAATTGCTCAACAAACAAGAAACCAAAGCCCTGTTCCCCTACGCCCATAGCCAAAATAACCATGGCGCTATTTACAGCGGAACTGAAATCATTGTAGAATCAAGGGAAGCCATACGGCTATTGCCCCAATATTTACAGGCTACCCACGGCATCAATTTTCATTTTAATTCACCGGTCATTGACATCGGTACAAGTTTCATTGTCACAGCAAAAAAACAACGCTACGAGGCCGATATCATTGTACTTTGTAGCGGCTACGAAACCCAACTCTTATACCCCGGTGTATTTGAGTCAGCTCCGGTTACTATCAGTCAGCTCAATATGCTCAGAACTGCGCGGATTTCTCAAACCATCCCCGCCCTTTGCGCTGGATTGAGTTTTTTGCATTATGGCAGTTACGTCAAACTTCCCTCCACCGCCATTTATAAAAAATGGGCCAGTGAAAACTACCCCAAACAGGTATACCATGGCATTCATCTATTGGTGAGTCAGAACTACAACAACCAGCTTACCTTGGGCGATAGCCATGATTACGGCATGCACCACGAGCCATTTCAACAAGACGATGTAGATCAGCTCATCCTAGACTACATGAATGATGTGATGGAAATTCCCCAAGTACAAATGGCTCAGCGTTGGACAGGACAGTACTTGAAGATGCAAAATGGACAAAGTGAGTGGTTCGAGGAAATCGAACCAGGCGTATTCTTGGCCAATGGCCCCGGTGGTGCGGGCATGACACTTGGCTTCGGCATGGCGGAAGATACCCTTGGACAACTGCTCAACTAAGCGTTCATCGCCAAGCATTTTTCCAGATCATCCCAAACTTGGGCAGGAATTTCGGATACGAGATCAACACGCTTTCCTGTATCGTCCCATCTCCTCAAATTCAAAGCTTGTTGGAAATAGGGATGCTTTCGGGCTAACGCCACTTCTTCATCGGTCATCAAGCCACCCTGCATTTGAAAACTCTTCAAACTGGCAGCACTTAGACGATTGATGTAATAGGGTTCACAACTCACCAAATATCGCTTTGCCCAAACATGGGTTTCAACCATACTCGCCACTTTTTCTCCGAATCCCCAAGACAGCAATAGTGTGGCCCCAATTTCTTCGTGCTTCATGTCTTTGGCATGTCCCTCGGTTTCAGGGTAAGCCAAATGGCCGATATCGTGCAAAAAGGCCGCAACCCTCAACGCTAATTCCGCATTGGCTTCTTGGGCTAACAAATAGCATTGAATGGCATGTTCTTGCTGCGTAACGTCTTCACCATAGCGCTCCTGACCGTGATCCAAAAAAAGTGTTTTAATTTTTTCGATGATTTCCATAGAATTTGACTTAAAAAAAGGGGAGCAGTTTTACCTACTCCCCCTTACTAACTATTAACCTATACCTAATGAATGATTACTTCAAAATCCACATGTCGGCATTGATATCGTCTTTTCCTCCGAATTGACGATCCAATGCAGCTTGCCAGTTTGATTTGTTGTTCACACCTTCTGAAGATGGGTACTGGAATCTTCTGGGAATCAAACCAGAGTTTGCCGTACCTGCACCACCTTTTGAGAAAGCAGGCGAACCGGTTCTACGATAGTTGAAATACCCTTCCCATCCGCTGTTTTGGAAGAAGGCCAAGTACTTTTGAACCACAATTTGCTCCAACCCTTGGGCGTTGTTACCAGCGTATGACACCAATGGTTGTGCCAAGTAAGCAGCTTGATCGAAGTTGATAGTGTATTTGTTATATGAAGCACCGTCAGTCACTTTACCACCGGGCTTAAAGAAATAAACATCTACAGGTCCGTTAACCACTCCGTAAAACTCTTGAGAAGCTGCAATACCCTTTTCGTACCAATCTTTGGCAGAAGCAGAAATCCAACCGCGGTTTGCGGCTTCAGCGATGTTGAAACACATCTCAGCATAACCCACCATGATGTTGTTTTCAGCAGTATACGTTGAATAATAACGCTTTCTGTTGTAGAACGAGAATTCACCAGGCAAGTAAGCAGCACCATTGTCGGTACCCGCCTTGGTTGACATATCTGCCAAATCCATGCTAGATTCTGCACCAACAAAAGCACTAAAATCAGTGGGTTGAGCACCACCCTTCAATTTGCTGCCCGCAGGCTCAGCGAACATCATGGCACGTGGATCTTTCAATGTGGCCAAGGTATTCAACGTAGTAGCACTCATGTTGTAACGAGTTGCATCGAATCCAAAATTGTCAGGATTTGTGGGGTATTTGTTGAAGGTGGTGTTGTACACATATTGCAAACCGTCACCGTTGGTTGTAAACAAAGGATACTTGGCAGGATTTGAAAAAATGTTGCTAAACTTGGTTTTTACGTTCAAATCAGCATCAGATTCTTTCTTGCTCAAAGCCACCAATACACGCAAAGTGAACGCATTGTTCGCCTTCTGCCAAGCAGCCAAATCACCGTTGAAATAAATATCACCAGCGATGCTACCTTTACCGGCTGAAATCAAAGCACCCATATCAGAATTGGCTTCATCCAGCCATTTAAGAATTTGAACAAACACCTCTTTTTGAGTGGCGTAGCTAGGTGACAATGTCGTTGATGAATTCAACGCTTCATCCAGAGGCAAATCTCCCACCAACATGGTCATCTCGTAATACATGTAAGCACGCATCAACTTACCAACAGCAGAGTAAGGATTCACGTCGGCATAACCCACACGCTTGGCCTCTTCTTCCATCTTTTGTACGTTTTTCAACGTTGTGAAACGCAAACTAGCACCGCTCCAATTGTATTCTTGGTTGCCGTAGTAGTTATAATTACAACAGTTGTATTGACACCAACGTGCCTCATCATCCCAAGGATTAATTACGATGGAATTACAAATGCCGTTGAAAACCAAATCAGGAGTCACCGCCGTGGGGCGGTTAGGATCTTTATCCAATCCATCTACTTTACAACTTGAAACTGCCAATGCTACGATCGCAGCCAGTGCAAGGAAAATTCTATTTTTCATGATACTAAGTCTCGTTTTTAATTAGAAAGTTAAATTGATATTTACACCATAGCGACGCAAAGTTGGTGTTTGTAAAGCGGTATAACCGATCATACCTGGGAACTGATCCAAGTCTACATCGTCCTTTCCTTTTGCGAAATACAACAAGTTACGACCTACCAAAGAAACGCTGGCAGACTTGAACGTCTTACCCATCATTTTTGCAGGCAACTGATAAGTGATCGATACCTCACGCAATTTGGCGTAGCTCTTGCTCATTAAGTTGGCTTCGTATTGACCATAGTAACGACTAATGTAATCTTGCAAGTAGGTAGCAGACTCATTCTTCTTGAAAGTCAATTCACTCATATTTGTGATTTCACCTGTTATCGGATCAAACTTAGGAGTACCACTTACAATCTGTACACCCTCGCCTACCCAAGACTTTACTCCTTGGTAATCGTTGTAACGGGCAGCACCCATACCTTGTCCGTTGGCATCTTTGATATTGTCTTGTACAGTTTCAATGTTACGACCACCACGGAAAGTTTGACGTTGGATTTGGTTTACTACAGATCCACCGATACGACCATCGAACTGGAAAGAGAAAGTGAAATTCTTGTAAGACATTTTGTTGAATGCACCCCATACCAAATCAGGTAAGGCATAACCCTGTTGCTGACCTTTTGGCAATACGATAGGACGGCCACCTGCATCATTGATCAACTCACCTTCGGCATTTCTTGCGAAAGAACCACAGTAAATAGCATCGATACGATCACCAACCTTGATGAAGCGATTACTTGAGTTATCAGATACAAAATAGTTTGCAGCAATCTGATCAACACCGTCGTAAACGCCAGTCAAGAACTCTCTGTAACGAGACAAATTCACCATGGCCTCCCATGAAAAACCATTCTTTACTTTAGGCTTTACGATGTCGCCATTCAAACTAACTTCCCAACCTTTACGCTGGGTTTCGATACCATTCACCAACTGATTGGTGTAACCAGTTGCCTCAGAAACAGTTCTCTGATAAATACCAGGACCATCATTATACACAAAGTAGGTGGCCTCAAGACCAAAACGGTTTTTGAACATTTTGGCTTCGATACCCGCCTCCAAGTTTGTACGTTGGAATGGTTGCAAACTCGCATTGGCGATAGTATTGGTAAAATAAGCAGCAGGCTTTCCTTGGTAAACCAACGGCGTAGAGTAAACAGAAGAGTTGGTGAAAGATGGACCATCGTAAGGCGAGCTGTATGCAGACCCGTATCCGATTGGGTAACCAGCAGGTCCAACGGTTGGACTGGTCAAACCACCCTTTACCTGAGCATAAGAACCACGGATTTTCAAGAAATTCAACACTTTGCTGCGCTCCATGAAATCAGTAGGAATTACACTCAAAGATGCTGAAGGATAAGTGTAGCTGTTGCTACCTGAAGGCAAAGTTGACAATTGGTCGCGACGAACACCCAAGTTCAAGTTGTAACCTTTGCCACCAACGTCTGCCAATGCATACAATGAATTTACAGCCATTTCTGAACCAAAATTGTATGCCTTAACTGGATTCGCACTATTGTTGAAGTTATATACTTCAGGCACGTTCAAATAATCGGTGGTGGTGAAAGAACTGGTGTATTCAAAATCACGACGGTTACCACCCACAGACACATGCACGTTGGTCTTGTTGAATTCTTTGTCGTAGTTCACCATGAATTCGTTGTTCGATTCGAACATCGCACGTCTGTCTTCACGATAGTCGCCACGACCTTCTTCACGGCCATAAGGATGCGCAGAGAAAGGCATTTTTTCTGTTCTCAACAAATCATAGGTAGTCATAGAAGTACGAACCATGGCTGTCAAGCTCTTGCTCAACTCATAGTTCATAGAAGCATAACCATATATATCATTTTTGTAGTGACCTCTCAACCACTTTTCGGCAACAAACCATGGGTTGTGGTAGCGCTGATACTCAGCATATACACTCTGAACACCCTCTTTACCAGGCTGCCAAATCCCGCGAATATCATCGGCCATTACATCCCAGTCTGCACCACCCCAAATGGTCATATTGTAAATCAAACTGTTAGGTCCGTAGTTTACATCATTGATGTTGGGCGTTGACTGTCTGTTGTAGTTGATGTTTGCATCCAAACGCAAACGATCGTTGAAACGAACCGTGTTGCTGATATTGAATGTGTTGCTATTGAACTGGGTATTTGGCACAATACCACCTTGGTGCAAGTTGGTAAAAGAAAAACGCACATCGGTTTTCTCTGTTGAATTTGCTACACTAATGTTATTGCTGCTCACCATACCTGGACGCAAGAAACGCTCCAAGTTATTGGCACCACGCGCAGTCCATGGCTTCAAACCATCGTACTGTTGGATCATCTGACCCTCGAACTTTGGACCCCATACATCGTAGTCGCCATCGTTCAATCCGCCCCCTTTACCATCTACGAAAGAATATTTTCCGTGATCGCCAGGACCGTATTCGTCTTGTACCTTGGGAATGGTCAAAAAGCCATTCTCAATCATATTGCTTGAGTTGAATTCCACAGATACACCACGCTTACTACCTTTTTTGGTTGTAATTACAATGGCACCGTTTTGACCGCGATATCCATACAAAGCCGCAGCAGCTGGACCTTTCAACACAGTTACTTTATCGATATCATCTGGACCCAAATTGTAGGCGTCAGAGTTAATCGGAATACCGTCAACTACAAATAATACACTCTGACCACGACGGATGTCGCTACCACGCAATACAATGTTTGGTGTACCCAACAATTCCGCACTTTGTCCGATTGTTAAGCCTGCAACTCTACCCACCATGCTGTTCACAGCATTGGGTTCTTTGGCTTTTACTAGGTCTGCGCCAGCAATTTCTTGCACTGCATAACCCAATTTCTTTTTTTCCTTTTTGATACCCAAGGCAGTGACAACTACCTCTTCCACCTTGCCGGTGTCTGTGACCTCCTGAGCCAGGGCAGAAGTAGGAACGAGAATAGCAACTAACGTCGCCGCAATCCCGCTTAACTTCTTCACTTGAAACGATTTCTTTTTCATTTGATTTGGTTTGGTTTAACGATCCAAATCAACTGCCTCAACGTTATGACATTCCTTTAAATGCGTTACCGAATGATAAACAAGAATTATTTAAAATAACCTTCAAATAAAAACAACATGGTCTGGCGAGATACTTTAACACAAGTATCTATATTTCAATTAATTAACACTAAAAACACCCCCAAGAACAAGCTCGTCAAATATCAATTTACCATCACCAAATGTACATCTATCTCAATACCGCAAAACCGAATAATGCAAACGTAACAATCCATTTACAATGCACTCAAATCAATGCAACACTGAAATAATCGACGACAACAATTTGGTCAAAAACCCAAAACAAATTGCAAAGCTCTTCCCGGCATAAACACACCAGATCCATGGGTTTTGTACAATTGATTACCCACGTTCGTTAGCGCAACATCCATGTACATCGCCTTCTTTTGATAGCGACAGCGCACATCGCCAGTAACATAACCTGCAGTTCCTTGCGGCCCAATCCGGTTGTCCTGAATATCGCCCTTGGCCAAGCGCTGTTGAGACTTTGCCCCATACATCGCCAATCCAATTTGCCACTGTTTATTGGGCCTATAAATCCACTCAACATTGAACATAGCAGGAGGAATTCTTCGCATCGGCTCATGCGCTGTGAGGTTATCACCCACGGTAAAAAATGCGCCGGCCTTAACCTGCGACTTCTTGCCTATCAGCAGTTGAAAATCCCATTCCGCACCCCGAATTTCTGATTCCCCCACATTCTGCTTCCAGTAAACTGGATATCCCTGCAAACTATCTGAAGGCGATTTTACCCGGGTGATCAAGCCCGTCAATCGGTTATGGTAGCCACTCAAGGTAGCCATCGCCCGATTAGATTTCCATTTAACACCCAATTCTTTGTTCAAACTATACTCTGGCGACAGCCCATATTGGGGCAATTCAAACCGAAAATCCACAATGCCCAGCGTACCCAAATCGTCTACGTTCGGACTTCGAAAACTGCTACCTACATTACTATAAACGAACAAATGCTGGCTCATCTGTCTTGACGCCGCAATATCAAAAACTACAGCTTCATTGTTATCTATCACTTCACCCAACTCAATGGTGGGGATGCGCACCTGTGTACCACTGTATCGCAATCCAGCCCTCAAAAGTCCCTTTTCCCATGATTGCGTGGCATATATAAAAGCAGATGTTTGGTTATTGATGGCATTGTTTGGATACAAAGCCCGAAGGACTTTCACCGAAGACGCAGCCTTATCAATGTCAACCCGCCCTGAAAAAACACGGTCAAAATATCCTTCCACACCCATCACATATTGAAAGCCCTTTCGCTGAATTCCAAATACTTTCAGCGTCACAAAACGTGTATCAACCGAATCTTTTTCTCTCCGCGATATCGTTGAACCATTTTTTTGAAATGAACGCCATTCACCCTGTCCTTGCCTTCCCATTGTCAACTCAACTTTCTCAAATACACCCAACAAATTCATCCAGTCTTTTTTCAAATAAGTCAAAGACCGCAACTGCAAATCCATGTTGTAAAAGGCATGATTTTCCAACAATACTTTGTGATATACGGGCACATCAAACTGATTGTGATTCTGATGAGCCAAAGTCAACCTCCCCCGCTTACCATTGAATAAAAATTTGCCATCAACATTGCGTTCACGGTAACCCGTAGGTGCCAAATGCTCGCCCTGCCTCCCGGCAATCACATCGCCAAATTGGCGCCAAGTTCCACCCAATGTGAAACCAAATTTGCTATTTGCATAGTCCATGGAACCGCGGGTAGATAATTCTTGGCTGCCCGACATCCCTCTTACGAATACGTGGGGTGTCCATTGGTTGTTTTTCGACACCGTTGGCTCATGAAACTTGGCAGCAATCACACCGCCCATCGCATCGGAACCATATTGCACTGCGCCATTGCTGAACAAAACCTCCATTTGATCCAAGCCAAATGCATCCACCGTATTCAAGTACTGATTGGGTCCGTAACGAAAAATGGAATTGTTCAACCGAATCCCATCCACTAGCATCAGCGTTTGATTCCCCTGCAGACCGCGCAGCGTAGGTGAGCCCCCACCGTGGTTGGTTTTTTGTACCATCACGCCTGTTTGATGCATCAGCCATTCAGGGGTAGATCTTGTTTCACTGCCCGAAGCGGCACCAATTTTCTTTAATACAGTGCGATATGGTTGCTTTTCCCATGCCGTTGACCGAAGCAATGTGGCCTCAACAGTAACCTCAGTTAGTTTCTCGGCACGAAGCGAATCGCCGAAAACAGCCACTTTTCTCATCGACCCAACACCCGAACTAGCAACGACAGTCGAAGAATCGATGCTACTGTTCGACAAAGCCATTAGGGGCTGTGCCAAAAGCCATCCCCCAAAAAATATCACCAGAAGTTGTTTTTTCATCAATCCCAATTCTAAAATATCCTCAATCAACGTCCAAGGTTTTCACCCACGGGGCATTCTTCAAGGCAGGAAGAACCGCGCGTTCACCCCGTACATATTTCCACAAGATTTCGTTCATCAATTGTTCATTGGCACGATCCTCTTTAGACAAATCGAGTTGCTCGCTCATGCGCATCAAATAAGCCGTGGATTTGGGATCCGTAGTGCCGTTCACTTGGTTCAAATCCACCTGCGCAGGCACAAAATCAAATCCAGTGGCAATCGCCGTATCAGAAAAACATCGCCACATGGGCTCGGCGCCAGCATCGTACTGACTCATCGGGGGCATACCCAGAATCAACTCCATAGTACGCAACATCGAACTCGTGCTGTATTTGGTGTGATCCACAAATCCACGTTTCACCCTACCCCCAGCTAAATAGGCTGTGGAGCGATGCGCATCGATGTGATCCGCGCCATTCTGTGCATCATCTTCGAGAATAAACACCACCGTTTCTTGCCAAATGGGCGATTTCGACAAATAATCGACAAACAAACCCACCGCCAAATCATTGTCGGCCACATGGGCAAACGGCGTAGGTCGGCCTTTTCTTACCCCTTCAGTATGGTCATTGATAAAACGCAAGGTATTTAGCGCAGGTACGGCGTTGATGGACAACAAACTATCAAAATCGCGACGCCATTGAGCGAAACGACTTGTATCGCGTACTGTTTCGTCCCACGAGGTAAAATAGTTGCAATGTTGATTTTTAAGTACCTGGATGTTGGGCTTATAATCGTCTACAAATTCGCCATAGCTCCTAAACGATATCCCAGCGTTGGCGGCGTGATCCCAGAGGAATCCTTTTTGGGGATGGGCAACAGCTGATTGTCCCTCATACACGTAATCGCCACCCCTTCCGCCGTAATGGGTAGGCCAAGTTTTTTCGGTATAATCATTGGCATAGGCCGCAGTACTCCAATTGTGACCATCTGCACTCACCTCGGCATCCACATAAAAATGGTCGAGCAACACGAATTCCTCGGCAAGTTTGTGCTGATTGGGGGTGATATTCCTGCCAAACAACAGCAGGGAGGTATCACCATCGCCGCCCGGCAAATCTGCCAATACTTGGTCGTAGGTACGATTTTCTTTGATGATATAAAAAACGTGTTTGATGGGCGATGTGTCGCCAACACGATTAGGAATGGGATTACCAATGGGTACTTCCGGGGTGCGGCCCTGAGCGGTAGCGAAGGGCGAATTGGCATAGACTTGAGCAGTGTTTTTTGCCAACATTGAAGCGTTCATCACTTGATCCACCCCCATAATTTGCAAACCACCCCGAAACAAACTCCCGATGTATTGTACTTTCAAGGCCGTTTTTTGTCCTTTCTGATACTCCGTTTTTGTGCGTTTCTCCATGGGATTGGGTCCCTGAGGATTGGCCATCGAACCAAAGCCCTTCCCATTTGCCACAACGATTTGATCGCCCCAAACCGCGACTTGGGTGGGATACCATCCGGTAGGTACGAACCCTTTGAAACTATATTTTCCGGGGGTTTTCACATCAAACACAGCAAGAGCATTGTTATCGGCATTCGCCGCCAAAAGAATTCGATTGTTTTGCATCAAACACAAAGCGTTGGTGCCGCTACCCGTTAATTGGGTACCAAACAATCCGGCCGATAATCTTTCCACCTTGAGACCTTTTTTCAAATGCACCACATGAACCGAATTGTCATCAGAGCAAGCCACAAACAAACGCTTAACTTTTGCATCGTATTTCATCTCATTGGGATTATCGCCCACCATTATTTTGGGTTCCCAACGATTTAGCGCCACATTGAACACACCCACAGAGGCATCGCCCCAGTGACTCACAAAAACCCTGTCGGCCCCATCGCCCACTACCCCATAACCCGCTGAAGGCAATTTCCATTGTTGACGCTGACTCACATCATTCAAAGAAATTTGATAGAAACTGGAATCTTCCTTGGTAGCCACGTACAACAACCTACGTTTCTCATCTACATACAATCCCGTGGGTGAGATGCGCACTGGCCATTGCTCCGCCAAATGAATAGAATCGATGTACTTCAATTTGCCATTAGAAAACTGGTATCTGCCAATCACATTCAAATTGGCGCCAGTAGAAAACAACTGATTGGATGGCCCATCAAACGCCAGTCCGTAAAAAGTGGCTTTCACAGGCAAACTGTCTGTCATCACTTTTTGCTGCATATCAAAAACCATCAGGGAATGGTCGCTTTGTCCCGCATTGGCAATGATCAAATAGCGATTGGAAGGATCACTGATCATATGCATCGGCAAATCACCCAGCGAATATTGATCGCCCGAAGGAGTTAATCGCCACCCATTGGGTAGCTCTGTTTGTGCCACTGCTGTCGAGCAAAAAAATATGCCATTCAAGCCCAGAAAAATTCCAAGCAGTTTATTTGTGATTTTCATAAAAGTCTTTTCTTTGTTGGTTCTCATCGTCCATGGTTTCGGGCATCTTCATCTCGCGCCACGGAATGGTACGATTGTATTTCTTCAAGGCCACTGCAGGATCAAAAACGCGCAAATCGCTCGGCTCCAAAGTGTAAGGCGTAAAATCCGGTACCGTAGTGAAATAATCAGACAAATCGGTAGCGGTGATATCGAAATGATTCACCCCCGGTATACCCATCGATTGATAAATCAATTTGATGATCGATCCAAAATTGGCGTGCGTGTGAGACACATAATTGCGTTTTACGTAAGGACCTGCCATCATCAAAATACTGCGATGCGCATCAATGTGGTCTACCCCACCCTGCGGATCATCTTCGGTTACAATCACCAACATGTTCTTCCAATAAGGGGTGTGCGATAAAAAATGCAACATCCTACCCAAGGCCAAATCGTTATCAGCCACATAACTGTGAACGAATGGATAACCATCAGCCGGACGGGGTTTGGAAGTATGATCATTGGGCAACTGAATGGTAATCAAATTGGGCATAACCTCTCCTCCAGACAGCCATTTTTGTGAAAATTCTGTTTCAAATTGCTCCACCCTAAATTGATCGGGGATGCTGGTGTTATAACCCGCGTAATTTCTTGAAGTATGAGCATAGATGGCCGACGGCATTGGGAAGGCAACCGCGATTCCGGTTCGGTTCAATGTATCGTACCAATCTTCCCTCACGCCTTGGTATTCATTGGCTTCTCCAAAATTGTAAATTGTTTTTCCAGATCGCTGTACCGCCTCCCACAAGCCACCAATTTGGTTGTAATCCTCGGGATCCATGGCTCCGGTGGTTTTCGGCATTCTACGTCCGGGAGCCGGCGAAAGCACCCTAAAATCTCCTTCATTGGCGGCATTGGTCTCCACATATTCATTGGGCATGGTGCCCATCATCCAATGATGACCATGAATTGACGCATCAGAGTCGCAATAATAATTATCGCTGTAGGCAAAACCCTTGGCCAATTTGTGGTGATTGGGCGTGATTTTCAGGTGCTTCATGCGCGCTTCAATTTCTGCGGCGCTCAACGTGTCGCTACCATAATCCCACAATTGATCATTGTGAATCATCTGTAACTGACCCTTGATGGTGTACTCGCAGTTCACACCGAACCGACTCAAGCTAGAATCACCGTTGCCGTTGGTTAGCTGACCGAAGATCTCATCGTAGGTGCGATTTTCCTTGGTGATATACACTATGTGTTTGATGGGCGATTGGGGACCTAGCCATGCAGAAATCGACGCTGTATCGGGCATCGCCTTGTAAGTATAATCCAACACTTGTTGCCTACCCATGGCCAATGCTTGATTCGATGGCTTACTCACGCGTTGCAAACTACCCAACTGAATATCGCCGATATAAGTCCCTTGTGGAGGTGCTACAAATCCTTGTCCACCGTTAGGCCCTGCACCCAATCCGCGAGCGGATGTAATCAAAACAGCGCCTGAATTCGGCAAACACTTAACGCGTGTTGCACCCCAACCAGCTGGAATCATGCCCAAATTCTTGCCAGATTTCACATCCAAAACAGCCACAGCGTTGAACCCTAGTAGCGCCACATACAAGCGGTTTGTTTGTTTATCCAGATCAACACCGTACGGCATATACCCCCGAGATTCATCCAAAAAAGTGCCCGTTTTGATCGGCCACGTGCTTTTCAAACGATTCGATTTTAAATCAATCACCGCAATATCATCGCTCCCAGCTTGTGAGATATAAGCGAATTTTTCATCGCATACGATGCTATTGGGATGCGCACCGCCAACAATTTCCGCATCTTCCAAAAAAGAACCGATGGACTTACCCGTTTTCACTTTCGCAATCACACCATTGGTGCGGGTATCTACCACCCAAACACTCATCGATTGATCGCTGTTGGGATCACCCAAACCCGGGATAAATCGCCCCTCAAACTCCACGCCCTCACGTGACTCTTTGCTGTGAGCACCATACGGCGGGAAGTGCAACAAAAACGAATCCTTTGTTTTTTCATTGACCCCAGGCACCACAGGATAAGCATACATACCCACATTGGCCACCAAAACCTTGTGGTGTTTCGGGGCGATGGCGATACCAAATGGAATGCGACCGGTTGGAATACTCGCCTTGATTTGATGCGTTTTCAATGAAAATCTATGCAACTGAAACCACGCGCGGTCCAACACCCATAAATCATCATTCACCTCATCCAAAACCAAATCCGTGGCAAAGGCCTCATTATTCGATTCAGGATGCGCCAAGTTCAAATCAAAACTATCCACCAAATGCCTCGCCTCTACATCAAATACCCAGACCTTCCCTTTATCTCCTCCGCTCAAAAACACCCGTTTATTATCACTGGAGAAACATGCGCCGATAAATGATGCCCCCTTGATGATGTCTTTGTTATTACCATCGTATGATGGATAGCGCGAAACCTGCATTTCACTGGCCTGCAAATCCACTACAGAAATGGCATTATTATGCAAAATAACCGCACTTTTCCCGTCCTCACTAATTGCTAATCCATAAGGCGCTCGCGTAATCATCTTGAGTTCCCCAGCAGGGGCAACAATGCGTCCACTGGGCAAAATTGATTTTCCACTGAGATCAATCTTGGCAAAGTCAAATTTGCCTGGTACTTCATAACGAACTTGCCCGTACAACGATTCGGCAAACAATGAACAAGCCAATATTCCAATGATTGAGATACGCATCACACAAAGTAACCCGGCAACTGTGACAACATTGTTTCTGACAATTCAAGGAATTGTTACATACCCACCACAATCAATCAAGATTCTTAACGATTTTTTGAAGCAATTGACCCAAATTACTAATCCCACCAACTTTTCTTTGGAACATATCAGTTCGATGCCAAAAAGAATAAACATCCCCTGGCCGGCGGCATTACCCCCACTGAGTAGAAAAGAAATCAACCTGCTCGCGATCACCTTCCCTATTCCATTTTGGTCTGTATTTCTGTTTGGATTTATCCTCTACAAATGGGCTCAAATGTTGATGAACAATAAAATGAAGTAAATTCAACAAAAAGAACTTTGTTAATAATTCATTAATAAAGGATAAACAACCATTTCCTTATTTCGCAGTTAATTAAATCCATGAACATGAAAAAATTACTCACACTTGCCCTTGGCGCTATCCTTTTAACAGGTA
>JACCDZ011075541.1_pt1 | contig 19503 bp, 17 predicted proteins | sample 7449551 | NCBI WGS metagenome assembly JACCDZ01 (sample SAMN15323452, study PRJNA562643) | freshwater metagenome | isolation source: river surface water | place: USA:Blue River Watershed | collected 2017-08-18
ATGAGCCCGGGTGCCTCCACGAAGGCGCGCTGGCGTTCCGTCAGCGCCGAGCGAACCGCCGGCCAGGCGGCGACCCTCGATGCGCCCTGCCCGGTCTGCTCGGCGCGAATGAGCGCCGTCACATCATGACCCTCAAGCTCGATCCGTTCGGCGCCAGTGGCATCCGACCCAAATCGGACCGCCATTCGCCCTGCGATCCGGCTGTGACCCTCGATGTCATCCGCAGCGAGCCCAGCCATCTGACCGGCTACGGCGACGAGGCGATAGAGGGCCCCGCTATCGAGGAGATGCCAGCCGAGCCGACTGGCTAGGCGTCGGCAGACCGTGCCCTTGCCGGATCCCGATGGGCCATCGACCGCCACCACCGGTACCGACAGCTCGGGCGCCGCCAAACTCACGCCACCTCGGTCAGTTTGAGCCCACAACCGCGGGCAAGATCGGCAAACCCCGGAAACGAGGTTGCGACATTGGCGGTGTCCTCGATAATGATTTCCCCCGCCGCCCGCAGCGATGCGACCGCAAAGGACATCGCGATACGGTGATCGCCATGGCTGTCGATGCGGCCCCCTTGGAACACCGGACCTTCGCCGCGAGCACCCGCGAGGCGCATACCATCGGGTAGCAGCTCGTGGGGAACACCGAGGGCACTCAAGCCCGCCGACATGACGGCAAGTCGATCGCTTTCTTTGACGCGCAACTCCTCCGCGCCTCGGAGCACCGACTCGCCCTCGGCGCAAGCGGCAGCGATGAAGAACACCGGAAACTCGTCGATCGCGAGCGGTACCCACTCGGGACGCACCTCGATCCCGCGAAGACGCGAGGGACGAATCAGCAGATCGGCTGTGGGCTCAGGACCCGAAGTTCGCAGATCGCGCACTTCGATGTTGGCGCCCATCGCGAGCAGGATTTCGAGCAAACCCGTGCGAGTCGGATTCATACCGACGCGTTCGAGATGAAGCTCGCCCTCGCCCGCTAGACAGCCTGCCACCATGAAAAAGGCGGCCGAAGAAAAGTCCGCTGGCACATCGACGTGACAGCCTTTGAGTTTTTCTGGCGCGTTCAGAGCCACCGTAGCGCCCTGACGACGCACCTCGACACCGAAGCCTTGCAGCATTCTCTCGGTATGGTCACGGGTGGGCGCGGGCTCCGTCACGCGCGTTTCACCGCGGGCGTACAGACCCGCGAGCAGCACGGCCGACTTCACCTGCGCGCTGGCGACCGGCATATCGAAATCGATTCCGGTCAAAACATGGCCGCCTCGGATCACGACGGGAGGCTTGCCCTCGCGCGTCTCGATCGACGCCCCCATTCGACGCAGCGGTGCAGCTGCCCGCTCCATTGGACGACGCATCAAAGACGAATCGCCGATCAAGGTGGAATCAAAGGACTGCCCGGATAAGAGACCCATGAAGAGTCGCATCGCCGTTCCGGCATTACCCATATCGAGCGATGCAGTCGTGCCGCGCAAACCCTGCAAGCCGACACCCTCGACGCGCACCGAGGTTGGTGTCGGTCGCTCGATACGGACACCCAGGGTTTTGAGAGCCTTGAGGGTGGCGAGACAGTCTTCACTCGCTAAAAAGCCGTCGGCGGTGGTGACGCCCTCCGCGATGGCGCCGAGCATCAGTGCGCGATGCGAGACTGACTTGTCACCGGGAACGCGGATACGGCCCTCTAGGCGACTTGCCGGCGAAACCGACCAGTTGCTCATGACCGTGCGCTCACAGCACCGCGCGCGGATAGGAGCCGAGCACGCGAAATAGCGACGCTCGCTCTTTGAGTCCTGCAAGCGCCCGCGCAACCGGCGCGTCCGACGCATGACCTTCAAGGTCGATGAAGAACACGTAGTCCCACTTGCGACGTTGTGACGGGCGCGACTCGATGCGCGTCAAACTCACACGATTCTTCGCCAGCGGCTCGAGCAGACGATGCAAGGCACCCGGCGCCTCGGTATGCCCAGTCGAGAGCAGCAAGGTCGTGCGATCGTTGCCGCTCGCCCCGAAGGTGCGCCGACCGATCACCAGGAAGCGCGTGGTGTTATCTGGGCGATCTTCGATGTCTGCCGACAAGATCGAAAGGTCGTAGACCTCCGCCGCGGTCTCACCGGCGATCGCCGCCGTGCCCTTCTCATCGCGCGCGCGCCGCGCCGCTTCCGCATTCGACGACTCCGCAATCAGCTCGACATCGGGTAGATGTTCTTTGAGCCACTGACGGCATTGCGCCAGCGACTGCGGGTGACTACAGACTCGCTTGATCTCACGCAAAGATTTCATGCGACCCATCAAATTCTGACGAATACGCAACTCCACCTCACCACAGATCTGTAGCGGCGAGGTCAAGAAGCGATCGAGCGTGTGATTGACACTGCCTTCAGTCGAGTTCTCGATGGGCACGACGCCAAAATCGGCGTGGCCGGCTTCGACCTCGTGAAACACTTCATCGATGCTCGCGAGCGACAAGGCACGCGCCGAATGACCGAAGTGCTTGTACACCGCCGTCTGCGAGAAGGTCCCCTCGGGACCGAGAAAACCGATCTTGAGCGGCTCCTCCTGCGCGAGACAGGCCGACATGATCTCGCGAAACAAGCGCACGATCTCTTCATCGCGCAAAGCGCCCTTTCCGCGAGCCGCCGCGTTGCGCTCGAGCGCCATGCGTAGCACCTGAGATTCTCGCTCCGGTCGATAGAAATCCACCAACCGACCCTGCTGACCCTTCGAGATCCCGACCTGACGTGCGAGGCGCGCCCGCTCGTTGAGCAAGGCATGCAGGTCGCGATCGACGCGGTCGATTTGCTCGCGCAGCGACTCGATTGCGCCGCCTGCGGGGCGCTTCTGCGCAGCTCGAGTTCGTTTTTGCGTCTTCTTCTTCGCGGCCATCGCCGGCACCCTTTGTCGGTAAACAGTTAGATCACTCGGGCCGAGAGTACGCCCTCGATCGCTCGAATGCGATCAAGCAAGGCCGCATCGACCGCACCCTCGGTATCGATCAAGGTGTAGGCATACTCACCGCGCGACTTATTGAGCAACTCGGCGATGTTGAGGCCAGCCGAGGCCAACAGGGTCGACACCTGACCGACCATGTTCGGCACGTTGCTGTTGGCCACCGCAATTCGACGAGTCCCAGCCGGACGCGGCATTGCCGCATCGGGGAAGTTCACGCTGTGACGAACGTTCCCGTGCTCAAGGTAGTCGCGAAGCGTATCCGCCACCATCACCGCACAGTTCTCCTCGGCCTCTCCGGTCGAGGCGCCCAAGTGCGGCAAGGTGATAACGCGCGAGTGATCTTTGAGTGCGTTCTTCGGAAAATCGCAGATGTAGGCCTGCAAGCGATCGGCATCGAGTGCGGCGATCACCGCGGTGTCGTCGACGATCGGGGCACGCGAAAAATTCAATAGCACGCCCTGCTCTGGCATCAAACCGAGACGAGCCGCGTTGACGAGCCCGCGCGTGCCCTCGACGAGCGGTACATGCACGGTAATGAACTGGCTGCGCGAAAAAAGCTCATCCAGCGATCGCGCTTGTTCAATTGAGGCCGATAGCTGCCATGCGCGCTGAACGGTGATGTCGGGATCGTAGCCGATCACCCGCATGCCGAGCCGTTCGGCGGCATTCGCCACCTCTACGCCAATCGCACCGAGACCAATCACACCCAAAGTGCGCCCTGGCAACTCGAAGCCGGCAAAGGCCTTCTTGCCCTTCTCGGTCGCCTCGTCGATTGCCTTGTCATCGCCGGTCAAATGGCGCGCGAAATCCCACGCCTGGCAAATATTCCTAGCGGCCAAGAACAGGCTGGCGATCACCAATTCTTTGACCGCATTCGAGTTGGCGCCCGGCGCGTTGAACACGGGAACACCGCGCTTTGACAACGCCGCCACAGGAACGTTGTTCGTGCCCGCACCCGCCCGCCCAACGGCAAGAACCGACGGCGCGATCTCCACCGAGTGCAGATCGGCCGATCGCAGCAAGATGGCGTCGGGATTCACGAGCGACGAGGCCACCTCGTAGCGATCGCGCGGGAAACGCTCGAGTCCGCGCACACTGATTTGGTTCAGCGTGAGGATGCGATAGCCCATGGCGACGTCAGCCGTGACGCTGCTGGAAATCTTTCATGAAGGCGACGAGCGCATCGACACCCGACTGCGGCATGGCGTTATAAATCGAGGCGCGCATGCCGCCGACTGAGCGATGACCCTCGAGATTCGCAAGACCCGCCTTGGCCGCCTCGGCGCAGAAGGTTTTCTCGAGATCGGGATTTGGGATAGTGAACGGCACGTTCATCCAAGAGCGCGCGTTCGGCGCGACCGGGCTCTTGTAATAGCCGGATGAATCGATCGCGCGGTAGAGCGTTTCGGCTTTCGCACGGTTGCGCTCGCCGATCACACCGAGGCCCCCTTGTCGCTTCAACCATTGGAACACGAGCCCCGCCATGTAGATGCCGAAGGTCGGCGGCGTGTTGAGCATCGAGCCCTCCTTCGCCATTGCCGCGTAGTCCCAAATGGGCGGCGTACCCGCTCGCGCCTTGCCGATCAAATCGTCGCGGACGATCACGACACAGAGACCTGAGGGGCCAATGTTTTTCTGGGCGCCTGCATAGATGAGACCGAACTTCGACACGTCGATCGGGCGCGACAAAATGGTCGACGACATATCCGCCACCAGCGGAACGTTGCCGGTTGCGGGCACATACGGAAACTCCACGCCACCGATGGTTTCGTTCGGCGTGTAGTGAACATAGGCGGCGTCGGCTGAAACTGTCAGCGCACTCTCGGCCGGGACGGTCGAGTAGTTGGAAGCCGACTCATCAGCCAGCACCTCGACCTTACAAAACCGTTTGGCCTCGCCGATCGCTTTCTTAGACCAGGCGCCCGTGTTGACGTATTGCGCGGTGGACTCTGGCGTCGCGAGATTCATCGGAATCGCCGTGAACTGACCCGTCGCACCGCCCTGCAGGAACAAGACGCGGTAGTGGGAAGGGATCGCCATCAACTCGCGCAAGTCGGCCTCGGCCTGCTCGGCGACGGCTACGAAGGCCTTACTACGGTGACTCACCTCCATCACCGACATGCCGCTGCTCTGCCAATCGAGCATCTCGTCGCGAGCCTGCTCAAGCACCTCGACTGGCAAAGTCGCCGGACCCGCCGCGAAATTGAATACGCGCATCGTGACTAACCCCGTTTCAAACCCAGCCAATGATCAGTGCGTGGTCGGCGAGTCGCCTGCCTCGTCGGCAGACGGCAGCGCAGCCGCTTCATCGACGACCTCACCTTCATCGGTCGCCAACGACGCCACGCCCTCGACACCCGTCAGTCGCTCACCTTCATCGAGACGGATGAGTCGCACGCCCTGCGTGTTACGACCGACGATCGAAATCTCGCTCACGCCCGTGCGGACCAGTGTGCCATTGGAGCTGATCAGCATGATTTCCTGGTCGGCCTGCAATTGCAGCGCCGCCACCGTGCGACCATTTCGCTCAGTCGTCTGCAGCGCGATCACGCCCTGGCCGCCACGGCCGTGCAAGGGGAAGTCTTCGAGCGGCGTGAGTTTGCCGTAGCCGTTCTCCGATGCCGTGAGAATCAAACCATCACCGACGACCACGAGCGAGATGACCTCCTGGCCTTCGGCGAGCTTGATGCCGCGCACGCCGGTGGCGTCGCGACCCATCGGACGCACTTCTTCCTCATTGAAGCGGATGGCCTTGCCACCGCTGGAGCAAAGAATGATGTCGCGCTTGCCATCGGTGACGCCCACGCCGACCAGACGGTCGCCATCGCGCAAATCAACCGCGATGATGCCCGAGGGACGCGGCCGCGAGTACGCCGACAGCGGCGTCTTCTTGACCGTGCCATGGCTTGTGGCCATGAACACAAAACGCTCGTCATCGAATTGTTTGATCGGCAGTACCGCATTGATCTTCTCGCCCTCTTCGAGCGGCATGAGATTGACCAACGGCTTGCCGCGCGCACCCCGTCCTGCCTGCGGCAGTTCGAACACGCGCAACCAATACACCCGACCACGACTCGAGAAACAAAGCAAGGTGTCGTGGGTATGTGCGACGAACAGCTTTTCGACGAAATCTTCGTCTTTGACCGCCGTCGCTGCCTTGCCACGGCCACCGCGACGTTGCGCTTGATACTCGGACAAGGGCTGGCTCTTGGCATAGCCCGTATGCGAGAGCGTGACCACCACATCTTGCGGCTCGATCAAATCTTCGGTGGCCAGATCGATGTGGTCTAGGTTGATTTCGGTGCGACGCGCATCGCCGTAATCTTCGCGAATCGCGATCAGCTCGTCGCGAACCACCTGCGTCAAACGCTCGGCACGCGCGAGAATGTCGGAGAGATCGGTGATCTCGGCCAGCAACTCCGCGTACTCGGCGACGATCTTGTCTTGCTCGAGGCCGGTCAAGCGGTTCAAACGCATGTCGAGAATGGCCTGCGCCTGCTCTTCACTCAGCCGATAACCGAGACCCTCGCGCTGCAAACCGAGTTCTGCCGCGAGATCCTTCGGGCGTGTCGAGACGTTATTGGCGCGAGCCAGCATCTCGGGTACCGCGCCGGAACTCCAGACCTTGGAGAGCAATCCCACCTTCGCTTCCGCCGGAGTCGGCGACGCTTTGATGAGCGCGATGACCTCGTCGATGTTCGCGAGCGCTACCGCCAAGCCTTCTAAAAGATGAGCCCGGGCGCGCGCCTTGGCGAGATCGAACACGGTGCGACGGGTAACAACCTCGCGGCGATGGCGGATGAACGCCTCGAGCATCTCCTTCAACGAAAGCAGTCGCGGCTGCCCATCGACGAGCGCGACCATGTTGATGCCGAACACGGTCTCGAGCGGCGTCTGCGCAAAGAGGTTGTTCAGAATAACTTCGGCGTTCTCGCCGCGCTTCAACTCGATGACGATGCGCATGCCGTCCTTGTCGGACTCATCGCGCAGACCATCGTTGGAGATACCCTCGATCTGCTTGTCGCGGACCAGATCCGCGATACGCTCGATCAAGCGCGCCTTGTTCACTTGATACGGCAGCTCGGTGACGATGATCGCCTGACGATCGCCGCGGCTCCCCACTTCCTCGAAATGGGTTCGGGCACGGATCGAGAGCCGACCACGCCCGCCCTTATAGGCGCTGACGATTTCGCGAGCACCATTGATGATGCCCGCCGTCGGGAAATCCGGACCCGGAACATGCTGCATCAGCGCCGGCAGACCAATCTCCGGATCGTCGATCACGGCAACGCAAGCATTGATGACTTCGGTGAGATTGTGCGGCGGGATGTTGGTCGCCATACCGACCGCGATACCCGACGATCCGTTGACCAATAAATTCGGGATGCGCGAAGGCATCACCGTGGGCTCACTCAAAGAGTCGTCGTAGTTCGGAGCGAAGTCGACCGTCTCTTTGTCGATGTCCGCGAGCAACTCACCCGCCAAACGCGACATGCGAACTTCGGTGTATCGCATGGCCGCTGGGGTGTCGCCGTCGACCGAACCGAAGTTACCCTGGCCATCGACGAGCAGATAACGCATCGAAAATGGCTGCGCCATACGAACGACTGCGTCGTACACCGCCACGTCGCCGTGCGGATGGTATTTACCGATCACGTCACCGACGACGCGCGCCGATTTCTTGTAGGGTTTGTTGTACTCGTTGCCGAGCTCACGCATCGCGTAGAGCACGCGACGATGGACAGGTTTCAGGCCGTCACGAACATCCGGGAGTGCGCGACCGACGATCACGCTCATCGCGTAATCGAGGTAAGACTGACGCATCTCGTCTTCGAGATTGACGGGCAAAACTTCGCGGGCAATTTCGCTCATAAAGAGCTTGAAATAGTACCATACGGGACCCGTCTACGCCGTGGTTCCCACATGTCCATCGAGACTCCTTTCGACGCCGCCGAAGTTGCCAAGTTCGACGCCCTCTCGCACCGGTTCTGGGACCCTGCTGGGGAGTTCAAACCGCTGCACAATCTAAACCCGTTGCGGGTGGAGTTCATCGCCGAACGCGCCTCTCTGCAGGGCGCGCGAGTGCTCGATGTCGGCTGCGGCGGCGGCCTTTTGGCCGAGTCGCTCGCCAAGCGTGGCGCCCGCGTCACCGCGATCGATCGCGCGCCGGGCATGATCGAAGTGGCACGTCTACATGCCGCGGCCAGTGGTCTCGACATCGACTACCGGCTGCAGCCTGCGGAAGCATTGGCAGACAGCGAACCGGCCGCCTTCGATGTCGTCACCTGCATGGAGATGCTCGAGCACGTGCCCGACCCGGGCGCCATCCTTCAAACCTTGGCACAGCTCTGCCGCCCGGGCGGCATGGTGTTCCTCTCCACGATCAATCGTGATTGGCGCTCTTTCCTGCTCGCGATCGTGGGTGCCGAGTACGTGGCGGGTTTAGTCCCCAAGGGAACCCACGAGTACGAGCGACTCATTCGGCCCGCCGAGATCGGTGCTTGGGCGCGCGCCTCGGGCCTCAACTTGCTCGAACTTGCAGGCCTCGAATACAACCCGCTCACTCACGCCGCGACGCTGGTGAAACAGCCGAAGGTCAACTATCTCTGCGCTCTGCGTAAGCCGGCCGAATGACCCCGGAACTTGAGGAAGCCGGCACCACGAGTCGCGAACTCGTGCTGCGCTTTTCGCCGACGACAGACCGACCACGCCTGCAGGCGCTGTTTGACATCGAACGCGAAGTCACCGCGAGCCTTCGCCCCGAGCTCGATCACACTGTCGCTCATACCCGCCTCGAGTGGTGGTCAGAAGAGCTTGGCCGCCTTGCACAAGCACAGGCACGACACCCGGCGACTCGCACGCTCGCCGCGACGCTACTCGAGTCCGGACGATCCCTCGCCGATTTGCAGGGTCTGGTGGAGGCCACGCGCATCGACCTTGCGACCGTGGCGTTTCTCACGCGTGCCGAGCTCGACGACTACCTCGGCCTTTGGTCAGACAGCATCTTTATCAACCTCTGCCTCAATAGCAGCGATCGCGCACGCGCATTGGGTCGATGTATCCGCGAGATCGAGTTGATCGCCGACTGGCCACAGCAGGCGCATCGAGGACGCCTGTATCGATCACTCGGTGATCCACCCGAGCCTCACGAACCTTGGGTTCGACACCCCTTAGGCGAACCGCAGTGCCAACAATTGCGGACACGACTGAACGAGCTCGCGAGTGAAATAGGTTCTCTGGCGAGGGCCTGGCCTGTTGACGAACTGTCCTCGCAAGGCCCGGCCTTGCTGTGGGCTGCACTCGCTCGTGGTACGGCTCTGCGCCTTCAGAGCGGCTTACCCAACTTCTCGATCACTCGATTCGAGCCGTTGTCGCGTACGATTCGCGCCTGGCGCGCAGCGCTGTCCTTGTCACGAGGACGATTGCCAAGCGCCTTGCGCTAGAACTTCCTGCAGGAGAGATGATGAGCTCGACTTCCTTCGATCCGACTCGCACGCGATTGTCGCCCGCTGAACTTCGGGGACGCGTGATCGCGATCACGGGGCCGACTGCAGGCATCGGGCAAGCGCTCGCTCTCGAGTGCGCGCGCTACGGCGCTGAAGTGCTGCTACTCGGTCGCAGCGTGCGCAAGCTCGAAGCCGTGCACGATGCGATTTTGGCTCTCCAGACTCATGATGGCGAACCGATCGCACCACCTTCGATCGCGCCGCTCGATCTCGAAAAAGCCGTGGCGCAAGACTTCGATACGATTGCGCGCGCCGCACAAGAACGTTGGGGTCGTCTCGATGGTCTGGTGCTGAACGCCGCGCTACTCGGTCAGCCGATGCCGATCGAGGAATACGATATGCCGACTTGGGTGCGCGTCATGCACGTCAACGTCACTGCGAATGTCGCGCTCACCCAAACGCTTCTACCGCTGCTGCGCGCCTCGAACGACGCCTCTGTCGTCTGCACATCGAGTGCCGTCGGTCGCAAAGGTCGCGCCTACTGGGGCGCTTATGCGGTTTCGAAGTTCGCGCTCGAAGGCTTCATGCAGGTGCTCGCGGATGAACTCGAGAAGTCGACGGTACGCGTGAATTCTTTGAATCCGGGCAAGGCTCGCACCCAGATGCGTCGGCAAGCTTATCCCTCCGAGAACATCGCCACGCTGCCCGATCCGGCGACGCTGACCTCACCCTTCATTGCCCTACTGGGACCGCAGGCGCGCGGCACAACCGGTTGCGCCTTCGACGCTCAGCCGGCCTCGTCTGCTTCGTCGCCGCCATCCTCGATAGAAACCTGACCGGCCTCGCTGCTCTGCAGTGCTTGCGATTCTTCATCGGTGAGTTTGCGAAAGTGACCGCGATTCAAATCGCGTGTCAGGGCCAGTGCGCCTAAGCGGGTTCGCAGAATGCGGCTCACCAGTGCGCCCTGTCGCTCGAACAATTGTCGAACTTCCTTGCCGCTCGCCCCCTCCACTTCGAGGCGATACCAGCGGTTCGCGCCCTCGGTGAATTCGTCGGATCCCTCAACGGCGAGCACTGACAGTTTGCGACCGTCATCCAGCTGGCCACCTGAGATCGCATCGAGGCTCTCGGGCGTCAACTCGCCACGCACCCGGATCAGAAACTCGGTGTGCCAACGACGTACCCGCCGCTGCAAGCGAGTCGCCAAGGCTCCATCGGTGGTGAGTAATTCCAAACCCCCATCGACGTTCGGCATCGGTGACACGGCCAAAAATCGCTTTCCCGCCCCTCGCGGCAGTTTCGGAACGAGCTCCTCGCTCAAAGATTGACCTGGCGAACGATTACAGAGGAACGTCGATGCTTCGACGGATAATTTCTCTGGATTGCGGGCGCGCCTAAGAACGCGACCATCGATCCGAATTTCATCGCGACCCTGCACACGCTGACCGAGCTCGGCGCGAACGCCATTGATCGTCACGCGCCCCGCGATGATCCATTGCTCCGCCTCACGCCGTGAGGCAAGCCCTGCTTGCGCCAGAACCTTTTGCAAACGATCGCCCGGCAGATCGGCAGTACCCGCTCGTGGACCCGAGCGCCGCGGTGGACGACGACTCGTCACGCCTCCGTCCGATCGACGACGTATACCGGTTCGTCATCCGACGGTGCGGGCTCGACCACCGGCGCACTGGAACTCGCGATATCGGCGACCGGCGCTACGAGGCTGGCATCCTGATCGCCCGGGACATCGCCCGGAGCACGCTCGACATCCTCGCCCTCGACCGCCAGTTCAGCATCGTCCGCAACAGGCAAGGTCAATTGCGGATTGAGATCGGCCATCGCCTTCAGCTCCGCGAGCGGCGGCAACTCGTCGATACTGCGCAGACCAAAGTAATCGAGGAACTCGCGTGTCGTGCCGAGCAACTCCGGATGTCCAGGCACATCCCGATGACCCACGACTCGTACCCAGTCACGTTCCATCAAGGTTTTGATGATGTTCGGGTTGACGGCAACGCCACGGACCGACTCGATCTCAGCGCGCGTGATGGGCTGGCGGTAGGCGACGAGCGCCAATGTCTCCAGTAGCGCGCGCGAGTAGCGCTGGGGACGCTCCGGCCACAGACGCGATACCTCGCGGCCGTAACCCTGCTTGATCTGGATACGCCAACCACTGGCCGTTTCCTTCAGTTCGATACCTCGATCCGCGTACTCACTTTCGAGTTGCTGCAAAGCCGCGACGAGCTGCGGCTTCTCCGGACGGCCATCTTCGTCAAACAGCTGCGCGAGATCCGCGATCCCCAAAGATTTGCCTGCGGCCAGCAATGCGGCCTCGACGACGTTACGAATGTGATTCTCGCTCATGCTGTTCCTTGATCCTGGGATTCGTCATCGGGTACGGCACGCAAACGCGGCGACTGCGCCGCGCGCACATGTAACGGCCCATAGGGCTCGGTCTGCACGAGATCGAGCAGACCCTCGCGTACCAGTTCGAGAATGGCGATGAAGGTCACGGTGACACCCATACGCCCCTCCTCCGGCTTGAAGAGTCGGCCGAAGTCGACGAACGCGCCGCCTTCGACCGCCGCAAGCACGTCGGTCATGCGAGCGCGCACCGACAGTCGCTCGCGCTGCACGTGATGGTGCTGGAACATCGCTGCGCGTGACACCACATCACGGAAAGCGACGATCATTTCCTGCAAAGTGACCGTCGGCAGCTGCGTCAGCGGTCGACGATGTTCGTTATGTGCGCTGGCGAGCCAGATGTCGCGCTCGAGTCGCGGGACGCGATCGATGCTCTCGGCCGCTTGCTTGTAGCGCTCGTATTCCTGCAAGCGACGCACGAGATCGGCGCGCGGATCGATCTCTTCGGTCGTCGCTTCGCTCGATCGCGGCAATAACATTCGCGATTTGATTTCGGCCAACGTGGCCGCCATCAACAAATATTCACCCGCGAGCTCGAGCTGCATGTCTTGCATCAGCTCGATGTAGTTCATGTACTGGCGCGTGATGTCGGCAAGCGGAATATCGAGGATGTCGAGATTCTGGCGACGGATGAGATAGAGCAGCAGATCGAGCGGACCCTCGAAAGCTTCGAGAAACACTTCCAGCGCCTGAGGCGGAATGTAGAGATCACGCGGTAACTGTGTGACCGGCTCGCCCTGCACGACGGCGAACGGCATTTCTTCCTGCGTTGGCACACTGGCAACGCTGGCCTCGGCCGCATCGGCTGGCGGCGGTACAAGGCGCAATTCGGGTTTGCTCATGAGTCTCAGTCTCCGCGCAGATGCATAGCGCGACGGACTTCGTCGAGCGTCTCGCGTGCTGCCTCACGCGCTTTCTCACTGCCCTCGGCGAGGATCGCGCGTACGAGCTCGTGGTTCTGTTCGTACTCTTCGGCTCGCGCACGCATCGCGGACGCCTCGGCCACGACCTTATCGATCAGGGGCTTCTTGCACTCCAGACATCCGATGCCTGCCGAGCGACAGCCAGCGGCCGCCCACGTTTGGGTGGGTTCGTCCGAATAGACCTGATGCAACGACCACACGGGACACTTTTCCGGATCACCCACATCGGTGCGGCGCACTCGGGCCGGATCCGTTTGCATGGTCTTCAACTTCTTCGCAATCGAATCGGGATCCTCCCGCAGACCGATGGTGTTGCCGTAAGACTTTGACATCTTGCGCCCATCGAGCCCCGGCAGTTTCGGCGTCGGTGTCAGCAACACCTGCGGTTCGGGCAGGATCGACACGCTGCTGCCCTCGAGATACCCGAGCAATCGCTCCCGATCGGCGACGGTGATCCGCGTGTTGCTCTGGACGATCGCGCGCGCCTGTTCCAGCGAGGCCACATCGCCCGTCTCCTGAAACTTTCGGCGCAGCTCGCGATAGATCTTGCTGTTCTTACCGCCGAGCTCGGCGATCGCTTTCTCCGCCTTCTCTTCGAAGCCAACTTCGCGACCAAAGAGATGATTGAAGCGACGCGCCACTTCACGGGTGATCTCGACGTGCGCCACCTGATCCTCACCGACCGGGACGTAACCCGGACGGTACAAGAGGATGTCGGCCGACTGCAGCAACGGGTAACCGAGAAAGCCGTAGGTCGCGAGATCCTTCTCTTGCAACTCAGCCTGCTGGTCTTTGTACGTCGGGACCCGCTCGAGCCACGAGAGCGGCGTGATCATCGAGAGCAGTAGATGCAACTCTGCGTGCTCAGGCACATGCGACTGCACGAACAGCGTGGCGACACCGGGATTGAGTCCCGCCGCCAGCCAATCAATCACCATCTCGTGCGTGTATTCCGGCAGACGGCTCGTATCTTCGTAACCCGTGGTCAGCGCGTGCCAATCGGCGACGAAGAAGAAACAGGGGTACTGATACTGCAGATCGACCCAATTTCGCAGGGCGCCATGGTAGTTGCCGAGGTGCAACTGACCGGTAGGACGCATGCCCGAGAGCACACGATTGGCTTGCGGTTGACTAGACAAGATCACAACACCCTGTTTTTTATGGAGTTTTTAGCAGTGGGCGCGGACTTCTAGATCCCAAGCGCCACAGCAACCGGCGATTATACCGACTCGTCGTCGGGCAAACCGAAAGCTGCAGTGCTCCCACGCCCTCTCCGGACAACGACAGGCGGATGCGCCGCGAGGTCAATCACCGTGGTCGGCTCGATCCCGCACGAACCACCGTCGAGCACCGCATCGAGCCGACCTTTCAGTCGCTCGACGATCTCATCTGCATCGTTGAGGGGCAAATCGTCGCCCGGCAGCATCAAGGTCGAACTCATGATGGGCTCACCGAGCTCTTCGAGCAGCATCTGAGGAACCGCGTGATCGGGCACGCGGATCCCGATCGTCCGTCGCTTCTCGTGCTGCAACCGTCGCGGGGTCTCTTTGGTCGCCTCGAGCAGGAATGTGTACGGCCCGGGCGTTGCTGCCTTCAGCAATCGAAACTGCGGCGTATCGATGCGCGCGTACTTGGCAATCTCGGTCAAGTCACGGCAGACCAGCGTGAAATGGTGATGTCGATCAGCCTCGCGTATCCGCCGAACGCGCTCCAACGCGTCCTTGTCTCCGATGTGACAGCCAAGGGCGTAGCAGGAGTCGGTGGGATAAGCGATCACCCCGCCCGCACGGAGCAGATCCGCCGCCTGCTTGATGAGACGACGTTGCGGATTCTCGGGGTGAAGATCAAAGCGTTGCATGCCGCGCGTATGATACCGGCATGACGACGCGCATCGATCTTTTACGAACTTCTTTGCAAGAAGCCTTGCAGCCTGAGCTGCTTGAAATTCGCGACGATAGCGCCCTGCATGCGGGCCATGCGGGCGCGGGTTCGGGCGGCCATTTCCACGTATCGATTACCAGTGCTCGGTTTGTGGGCTTGCCACCGTTGCGCCGCCACCAACTCGTGTACCAAGCCGTGGCGCACCTAATGCAGACGGAAGTTCATGCCCTGTCCATCGATGCCCGCTTGCCCTCATAATCCACACTTCCATTCTGACCGAGACCGTTCACATGAAGATTTCTCGATTCCTGACCGTTGCCGCCGTGGGCATCGCCCTGGCCGCTTGCCAACCCAAGGGTGATGCAGCGGATGCGGCCAACGAAGCCGCCAAGAAGCCCGTTGCCACGATCAATGGCAAGACCATCACGCAGGGCACCTTCGATTTCTTTGTTCAGTCTGCGACCGGCCGCCCGGCCGCCGAGCTGGACGCCGAGCAGCGCAAGCGCGCCCTCGACTCGCTCATCACGATGCACGTGGTCGCCGGTCAAGCGCAGAAAGACGGTCTCGACAAGGAAAGCGCCCTCGCCGCCGAGCTCGAGTTGATGCGCTTGAACTTGTTGCAGCAAGCGGCTGCCGAGAAATATCTCAAAGACAAAACGCCGACCGACGAAGAGCTGAAAGCCGAGTACGACGCTCAGGTTGCCCAAATGGCGCCGAATGAGTACCGCGCTCGTCATATCCTCGTGCCGACGGAAATCGCCGCCACGCAGATTCTTGAGCGTCTCAATCGCGGTGAGAAATTCGAAGCACTCGCGAAAGACTCGCTCGACTCGTCACGTGATCGCGGTGGTGATCTCGGCTGGTTCAGCCCGGCGAGCATGGTCAAGCCGTTCGCTGATGCGGTGATGGCGCTGAAGAAAGGCGAGACGATTGCCAAGCCGGTGCAGACGCAGTTCGGCTGGCACGTGATTCGCCTCGATGACATCCGCCAGGTCGAGCCGCCGCCGTTCGAGCAGGTGAAGGCGCAGCTCAATCAGGCGGTGCTTGCTAAGAAGTTCCGCACCTACAGCGAAGAGCTCGAGAAGGCCGCTAAGGTCGAACGTAAGCTCGAAGAAGCCAAGACCGAGGAAAAGAAGTAACGACGGACGCAGCGTAGCTCGCTTCATCGAGACTGCGTTCTTGCGAACCCAAGGCCGCCAGAGAAATCTGGCGGCCTTTTTTATTCCTTAGGGCTATTCCTTAGGGAGCGCGTTTTTCTTTGAGAATCGCGAGCAAGGCTTGTTCATCCAGCACGGGCACGCCGAGCTCGGTCGCCTTGCGCAACTTCGAGCCGGCATCACTACCGGCAACGACATAACTCGTCTTACGCGACACGCTACCGGCGGTCTTGGCGCCGAGCGCGCGCAATGACTCCTCGGCCTCCTCGCGCGACATCGACTCCAAGGTGCCGGTGAGTACGAAGCTCAGGCCATTCAGCGGCTGCTCGCCCGCTGGCTCTCCCGAGGGCGCGGGCCAGGTCACGCCTGCTTCCTGCAAGTCGGTAACGAGCTGACGATTGAGCGGGTCATCGAAGAACGCGCGGATATGCATCGCGACGACCGGCCCCACATCCGGAACGCGTTGAATGGTGTCGAGATCGGCATCCAGCAGCGGCTCAATCGCGCCGAAATGCTGCGCGAGCGCGGCGGCCGTCGCCTCACCCACTTCGCGTATGCCGAGAGCGAATAGAAAGCGCGCCAAGGTCGTTTGCTTGGACCGTTCTATCGCCTCCAAAATATTCGCAGCTGACTTCGCGCCCATGCGATCAAGCCCCGCTAACGCGGTTTGCGTGAGCGCAAAGAGATCCGCTGGCGAGCTGACGAGATCCGCCTCAACCAGCTGATCGACCAACTTTTCGCCAAGACCTTCAATATCGAGCGCGCGTCGAGCCGCGAAATGGCGCAAGCGCTCCTTACGCTGCGCGGAGCAACGATAGCCTCCCGTGCAACGCGCAACGGCCGCATCGGCATCGCGCAGCACGGGCGAAGCGCACACGGGGCAGACACCCGGTAATGAAATCTTCTCAGCCTGTGGCGGGCGACGATCGAGCAGGACCCGCGCCACTTCGGGGATGACATCGCCAGCGCGTCGCACCACGACGGTGTCACCGATGCGCACATCCTTCCGCTCGACTTCGTCCATGTTGTGTAAGGTGGCGTTACTCACCGTCACGCCGCCAACAAAAACCGGCTCCAGTCTGGCGACGGGTGTGAGTGCGCCCGTGCGGCCCACTTGAAACTCGACCGCCCGCAATACCGTCAAGGCTTCCTCTGCCGGAAACTTGTGCGCAACGCTCCAACGTGGCGCACGCGAGATGAATCCCAGTTCACGCTGCAAGCTCAATCGATCGACTTTGTAGACGACACCATCGATCTGATACGGCAGCGACGAACGTCGACGCGCCATATCCTCAAAGTAAGCGAGACACCCTTCAGCACCGCGAACCCGCTTGACCTCGGGTGATACGCGTAAGCCCCAGTTCCGGAGCATGGCGAGCACTTCGGTGTGCGTCGGCGGCAACTCGGCACCCTCAAGAACGCCGAGCGCATAGAAAAATACTTCGAGCGGACGCGTTGCTGTGATGTTGGGATCGAGCTGCCTCAAACTGCCCGCTGCGGCATTGCGCGGATTGACGAAACCTTTTTCGCCACGCTGCGCCGCCTCCGCATTGAGTCGTTTGAATCCCGCGTTCGAAATGAAAATCTCGCCACGCACCTCGAGCAAAGCAGGTGCGTCACCGCGCAAACGCAACGGAATCGAACGGATCGTACGCACGTTGGCCGTGACGTCCTCGCCCGTGGTTCCATCACCGCGGGTTGCCGCCCGAACGAGATAACCGTGCTCCCAGGTGACCGAGATCGCAAGACCGTCGAGTTTCGGTTCAGCCGAATAATCGAGCGTGGCATCGGAACCCAAGCGTTCGCGCAAGCGACGATCGAAAGCGAGCACCTCTTCGCGACTGAAGGCATTATCGATCGACAGCATCGGCACCCGATGCCGCACTTCCTGAAACTCGTCACTGGGCGCGCCACCTACTCGTTGCGTGGGTGAGTCGGCTGTGACGAGCTCTGGATGTTCCGCCTCGAGTTGGCGCAACTCGACTAGTAAGCGATCGAACTCGGCATCCGGTAACTCCGGATCGTCCAGGACGTGATACCGATAGTTGTGATACTCGATGCTGCGCCGCAAGTCAGCAGCGCGCTGTGCCGGCTCGTGCCCTTTTCGGCCCGCGCCCATTTCAGCTGTTGCCTGCGGCAGCCTCGCGACGCATCTCGGTGAGTCGCGCTTCGGTCAGCGGTTCACCACGCGCATCGCGCAACTCACCACGCAAACGCTGTGCAAGTGTGTGTCCGGCGATCAATAATTTATCGACTGCCTCGCGTCCGGGCAGAGGACCTGGCAAAACCGCGAACAAATTCAGCCCGAGAAACAGACCTGAATCCATCGTAGCGAGATCAAAATTACCCGGCTTGGTCAAACTCGCCGCGCTCAACAACACGCGACCATCCGCCATCGGACGGTGGAATATCTCGAGCTCGCCGTGTTGAAAACCTTCACCCAACAACGCCTGTCGCAGGCTGACGCCCGTGAAGCGCTCGCCGTTGCGCGCGATGACACGCACACCGATGATGCGTTGCTGATCTGGCGGCGGCCAATCGAGCCGCATCGTCACCGGCCCCGCAGCGGGAGCATTGGATGTCGCCCGGCCGGTCGACTCGACGGGCGCCTCGACAGTCGGCTCGGGGCTGATCGCTACGTTCTGCGAATCAACTGTCTCGACTGATTTTGGTGAGCTATCCACTGGATCACTCAACGTGACCGAATCGAGCACCGGAATTCCGAGACTCGGCTCTTTCGAGATCGCCGCATCAAAGTCGACCAGCGTGGGCTCGACGAGACGATCACGAACATGCATCTCAGGCAAGGTGAGCGACGGCTCTTCGCGCATCGCATCGGCGCGCACCGCATCGGCGCGCGGCGCATCGGCGCGCGGCGCCTCGGCTTGAGCAACTCGCGGCTCGGGCAGCCACTCACGCTCCTCGGCTGAGTCAGTCTCAGGCAATAGCGGATCGACCGCAGGTGGACCCGCCTGATGCGCAGCGTCGGCCTTGCTCGCGCGACGCCGTTGAATGATCTCCCACACGACGATGCCGATGAGCAGCAACGCGCCCACCAACAGCAACGCCAATCGCAGATCCGCTGTCAGCAGTTCGATGATGGCCATCCGATCAACTCGCCGCCAGGCGCACCGCCTCGTCGACATCGACCGCGACGAGACGTGATACACCCGGCTCATTCATGGTCACGCCGAGCAGCTGCGAAGCGAGCTCCATGGTGACCTTATTGTGGGTGATGAAGATGAACTGAACCTGACTCGCCATCTCTCGAACGATGTCACAGAAGCGACCGACGTTATTTTCGTCGAGCGGCGCATCAACTTCGTCGAGCAGACAGAACGGTGCGGGATTCAGATCAAAAATTGAGAACACGAGCGCCACCGCCGTCAACGCCTTCTCACCGCCCGAGAGCTGCGAGATCGTGACATTGCGCTTACCCGGCGGTCGGGCCATGACGGACACACCCGCCGCTAACGGATCGTCGCCCGTCAGTTCGAGATAAGCATGACCGCCGCCGAACAAGCGCGGGAACTTAGCCTGCAAGCCTGCGTTGATGCGATTGAAGGTGTCTTCGAAACGCGTACGCGTCTCCTTGTCGATCTTCTGCATCGCCTCTTCGAGCGTCGAGAGCGCAGAAGTGAGATCGGTGTATTGACGGTCGAGATATTCCTTGCGCTCGGTGCTCTGCTGCAATTCGTCGATCGCAGCCAGATTCACTTGTCCCAACTTCTCGATG
>JACCDZ011312431.1_pt1 | contig 19489 bp, 20 predicted proteins | sample 7449551 | NCBI WGS metagenome assembly JACCDZ01 (sample SAMN15323452, study PRJNA562643) | freshwater metagenome | isolation source: river surface water | place: USA:Blue River Watershed | collected 2017-08-18
CGCTTCACACCACCGTGATCGGCCCAGCCGGTCGCCCAGTTGAGATTCAGATTCGCACCAACGACATGCACCAACGTGCCGAATACGGTGTGGCTGCCCACTGGAAGTACAAGGAACAGGTTGGCAAATCGGGGGAGACCGCCGATGAAGATCTGGCCTGGCTCAAGCACCTTTCTGACTGGCAGGCCGAAACGCAGGATCCTTCCGAATTCCTAGACTCGCTCAGATTCGAAATCGGCGCCAAGGAAGTTTATGTCTTCACGCCAAAGGGCAAGGTCATTGGCCTCACCGGTGGAGCAACTCCGGTCGACTTTGCATACGCAGTGCACACCGAGGTTGGACACCGAACCATGGGCGCGAAGGTCAATGGGCGACTAGTTCCGCTTGAGACAACACTGCAGTCTGGTGATGTTGTCGAGATCTTTACTTCGAAATCGCCTGAGGCAGGGCCAAGCCAAGACTGGCTGAACTTTGCAAAGTCGCCTAGGGCGCGATCAAAAATCAAGCAGTGGTTCGCTGTCGGTCGCCGTGAGCAGTCCATCGAATCCGGCAAAGAAATGCTGGCCAAGGCGATGCGTAAGCAAAACCTTCCTCTACAGCGATTGATGTCTGCGGACGAATTAGTCAAACTTGCCGGTGAACTGCGATTCCCGGACGTCGAGGGTCTTTACGCCGCAATCGGCGATAACCACGTTTCGGCGCAATCTGTAGTGGAGAAATTGACTAACGCGGTTTCAACCGAAGACCACGAGGATCCCGTTTTCCAGCTTCCAAGTGCACCTAGAAGCGCAAACCGCAATCGCGCGAATGACTCAGGCGTGCTCGTCAAGGGCGATGCTGATGTCTTGGTCAAGTTGGCTCGTTGCTGCACCCCGGTGCCGGGCGATGAAATTCTCGGTTTCGTGACCAGGGGAACCGGCGTCAGCGTTCACCGAGTTGACTGCAAAAACAGTGCGCAACTAAGACTCGAACCGGAGCGTTTGCTTGAAGTGAGTTGGGCACCCACGAGCAAGAGCATCTTCCTCGTTCAGATCCAAATCGAAGCACTCGACCGCTCAGGATTGCTGTCCGACGTGACTCGCGTTCTGTCTGAGCATCACGTGAACATTCTCTCGGCCTCGGTTTCAACCCGAAGTGACCGAGTTGCGTTGAGCCGGTTTGTATTCGAATTAGGCGACGCTGGTGTGCTTGAGCACCTACTGAACGCGGTTAGACGAATCGAAGCCGTCTACGACGTCTATCGCGTTAGCAACGGTTAGCGATTTCCTCTTAGGGCAGATGCAACGCGAGTTTCTCCAATGAAAAACCCCGCACATTGTGCGGGGTTTTTCACTTCAAATCGATTAGGCCGAAGCCTTTACGACCTCGAGCCAAGCCTTGCGAGCTGCCAAAGCCTCGGTCGCGGCGTCAATCTTCTTTTTGTCCTTGGTTGCCTTAGCTGCGGTTAGTTCAGCATCTAGTTTTGCGATGCTCTCCTCAAGCTGGGTGATAACGCTGTTCGAGCGCTCCTTGGCTGCCGGGTCGGTCTTGCGCCAGTGGTCTTCTTCAGCCTTGCGAACTTTGGCCTCAATCGCACGAAGTTTATCCTCGGTCTCGCGCAGCTTATCCTTCGGAACTCGTCCAGCCTTCTCCCACTTAGCCGCGATGACCTGGAGCTGCTTCTTAGCCTCTGCCAAATCCTTGGTTGGGTCGATCTTTTCGGCTTCCTTGAGGATTTCTAGCTTCACAGCAAGGTTCGCCGTCTGTTCGACATTTTCGACAGCAGCGGTCTCAGCCTTGGCTGAATAAATTACGTCACCGGCAGCTTTGAATCTCGCCCAGAGAGCATCGTCAGATTTTCCAGGAGTGCGCCCCGCAGCCTTCCACTCGTCGAGTAGCTTGCGATAGTCGGCAACGGCGTCTGAGCCCTTCGCTGCAAGCGCCTCCGCCTTTTCGACGATTTCGTTCTTCTTGCCCTTGGCTGCCTTAGTGGCCGCGTCTAGTCCAGCAAAGTAGTGTCGCTTTGCAGTTTCGAACTTGGTTCGTGCAGAAGAGAATCTCTTCCAAAGCGCGTCAGCCTCAGTCTTGGCGATCTTTGCGCCTGACTTCTGAACCGCCTGCCACTCTTCAAATAGCGCAGCCATTGAGGCGCCAGAGGTCTTCCACTGGGTCTTTGCGGCATCTTGGTTGGCAATCGCTTCAGCCTTAGCGACAATCTCCGAACGCTTTGCCAGCGCCTCGGCAACGGCCTCTTTATTGGCTTCGACTTTCACAGTCACCAACGCAGCAATCTTTGAATCCAGGTTGCCAACACGACGGCGAAGATCAGCGATGTCTCCAACTGCTGCTGGCTCTTTTAGCTCATCAGCGAGTTTTGCAGCCGCCTTACCAAGTGAACCGTCGGTGATCTTATTTGCTACACGCTGTTCGAGAATCCTGACCTGAGCCTCTAGGTCGGCAAACTTTCGTTCGAAGTAGGCGAGTGCATCTGGTGCTGGAACGCCAGGGTACTGCCCAACCTTTCGCTCTTTTCCGTTCTCGATTACGAATACGTTGTTCTCGTCGTCTACGCGGCCGAACGAGTTGTTAGTAGCAGGCACTTTGGCTCCTGTTGATAGGCGGTTGATAAGGCTATTTTAGGCTGATGGCGCCGAGCTTGGTTGCCACGGCAGGTTTGCCATCTGTGCCACCACCGCTGACACCGCCGTCGATGATTGGCTTTAGGTTCTCAAGACCCTTAGTCACCTTGCCGAATACTGAGTAACCTCCGGCGGCATCGCTTGGAATGGTGGTGTCTTCATACACGATGAAGAACTGGCTACCGTTGCTGTTGCCATCGCCACCGGCTCGAGCCATAGCGATAACACCCTTCATGTAGACGTTGTCGACCGGGGTGTGCTCGAGTGGACCCCATGAGTAACCTGGACCACCGGTACCATCACCGTTCGGGTCGCCACACTGAAGAACGTAGAAACCGCCATTGGTGATTCGGTGACAGCTCAGGCCGTTATAGAACCCCTTGTTTGCAAGCGTGATGAAGTTAGCGGCAGCCTGTGGCGCAGCTGCACCATCGATCGAAATTTCGAGAGGCTTTCCGTTGACTTCGATAGTTCCGGTCCACTCGCGCCCCTCGGCCAGTGCAGGTGACGGAACAAGGGGAGAGTTACTAACGGTTGCCTTTGGCTCAGCGGTCTTTGGCGCGACGTAGCCTGGTCCGGCGGTGAAATAGGCAAACTGTGCAAGCACCGCAACCAGGATTGCTACGGCCGAGACAATCAGAGCGAGTTTGTTGTCGTTCTTGTTTCTGGCTTGCTTGATAGCCTGCTCTTTTTGCTTAGCCTGAAACTTAGCTAGGGCATCACTTGAAGCTACTGCTGATTTCTTCTTATTTGCTGGCACGGCGAACCTTTCAACGGCGTTATCTCTCCGATTTTATGCGGTGTTATGACGGGCAGCAGACATTGCCATCGGTTAGCCTGAATGCATGTCCGACAACTCAAGCCTCATCGCATCAGCCACACCGCTCGCGGCTCGAATGCGACCAACAAGCTTGGATGAGGTCGTCGGCCAATCGCACCTCTTGAAGGATGGCTCGCCGCTTAGAAATCTTGCGGCGAAGGCCCTTCCTGGTGAAAAGTCAGCCACTGTGTCGGTAATTCTTTTCGGACCGCCTGGAACCGGTAAAACCACTCTGGCACAGGCCGTGGCGAGAACCTCGGGGAGAAAATTCGTTGAACTAAGCGCGATTACTGCGGGTGTCAAAGATGTTCGTGAGGTCATGGAGCGAGCTAGGAACGATAAGGACCTCTACGGCGTCAACACGATCCTGTTTCTAGACGAAATTCATCGCTTCTCGAAAGCCCAACAAGATGCGCTATTGCCTGGGGTAGAGGGCGGCTGGGTTGTGCTGATTGCAGCCACAACAGAGAATCCGTCATTCTCAGTCATCTCGCCACTGCTGTCTCGCTCCTTGATGCTCACACTCAAGCCCCTCGACGAAGCCGACCTGCATTCCTTGGTGGTTCGAGCTACCGAGGACCCAAGGGGCCTCGCAGCTAAATTTACCGTTCCGGGCGATGTTGTCGATTCGATTGTTCAATTAGCCGGAGGCGACGGGCGCAGAGCCCTAACCCTGCTTGAAGCCGCGGCTAACAGCGCAGCCGAACGCGGAGGCGCTTCGAAAAAGAAACCTTTGATCAGTGCAGAAGATGTAGCAAACTCAATGGACCGTGCACTGGTCAGGTATGACAGAGACGGCGACCAGCACTACGACGTGATTAGCGCTTTCATCAAATCGGTACGCGGTTCTGACGCGGACGCCGCGATTCACTACCTTGCGAGAATGATCGAGGCGGGGGAAGACCCTCGATTCATCGCCCGAAGATTGATGATTCTCGCAGCCGAAGATGTCGGTCTGGCCGACCCTGGGGCTTTGTCACTGGCAGTTGCAGCGGCCGAAACCGTTAGCTTGATTGGAATGCCAGAGGGGAGGATCCCGCTTGCCGAGGCCACCATCTATTTAGCCTTGGCACCAAAATCCAACTCTGCCTACAACGCGATAAATTCTGCGCTCGACGACATCAGATCGGGACAATTTGGCGAGGTTCCCGACCCGCTTCGATCCTCAAATTATGCGGGTGCAAAGCGCACTAACGCCGGAGTCGGATACAAGTATCCTCACGATGACCCGCGTGCGGTACTCGAGCAGCAGTATTTGTCTGCAAAGCTCGAAAACCGGCGCTATTACGTGCCCAAAGAAATAGGTCAAGAACGAGACTTCGCCGATCGTTGGCAGAAACTTCGAGCGATTGTTAGGGCATTCAAAAAGAGCTCCTAGACCCTTGGTTTGAAGGGCGCCGACTGCTAGACTGTTCAGGTTGCCGACTGGAGTGCTCAAACGCGGCTGTGCGAGCGCTCAATCACGGTGCGACCTTCTAATAGCCAGAGGGTCCGTGGCAGAGGGGTCGAACCATAACCCCGACTTGTGAACAATTACCGCTATAGCGATTTCGTGAGAAATCCATTTTGAAAGGAAAACGTGTCTAAAACCACACGTACCCGCAGCAAGACTCGTTTGTCTCGCGCACTGGGCATTGCCCTAACCCCAAAGGCCGCCAAGTACCTAGAAAAGCGTCCATACGCTCCAGGTGAACACGGTCGTACCAAGCGCAAGGCAGACAGCGACTACGCTGTTCGTCTACGCGAGAAGCAGCGCCTACGCGCTCAGTACGGCATTCGTGAGGCACAGCTTCGCAAGACCTTCCAGGAGGCAAAGCGCGCTGAGGGTCTTACCGGTGAAAACCTTGTAGAGCTTCTAGAGATGCGTCTCGACGCAGTCGTGCTTCGCGCAGGCTTCGCTCGTACCATCGCTCAGGCACGTCAGATGGTTGTGCACCGCCACATCCTCGTGAACGGTGAGCGCGTTGACCGCCCATCATTCCGCGTTAAGCCTGGCCAGTTGGTTCACGTCCACGAGAAGAGCGAAAAGACTGAGCCTTTCCAGGTTGCAGCCGCAGGCGCTCACGTCGACGTTCTTCCGCCAGTTCCTGGTTACCTTGACGTCTCGCTAGACAAGCTTCACGCAACTCTAGTTCGTCGCCCAAAGCGTGCCGAAGTTCCAGTAACCTGTGAAGTTCAGCTCGTTGTTGAGTACTACGCTGCTCGATAAATAGCATCAAATCGGTTTAGGAGTTCAGATGAGTGGTGGAGACATCGCAGCAATCATTGCAGCAGCAGGTTTCGTCCTGTTGGTGCTATTCATTGCCGTTCCGCTGCTAAAGCTCGGACGTGTTCTCGACGAGACCCGCAATTCAATTCGCGATCTCAACGAGACAGTGTCTCCGCTACTCTCTGAACTCACCGATACCGTAACCGCGACCAACAAGCAGTTGGCAAAGGTTGACGTCATCACCGAAAACGTCGCCGAGGTTACTACCAACGTGAGCGCCCTGGTCGCTGTGTTTTCTTCCACCCTGGGTTCACCACTGGTCAAGCTTGCAGGTCTGGCAAAGGGCCTGAACACCTTCCTAGGCAAGAAGAAGTAGGTAGCAAAATGAAGAAGTTTTTCTGGTTGGTTGCCGGCATTGCGGCCGGTGCAGTAGTAGCGAAGCAGGTTCGCGAGAACCCAAAGGCTAAGGCTCTGCTAGACGACGCTATCGCTTTGGCAAAAGACTTCGGCAACGAAGCCAGAGAGGGTTACGCCGAGCGCGTGGCCGAACTGGCAGCCGAAGAGCAGGCTTCTAAGCCAGCATCAGATTCTGCATCAAAATAATGCAGACCGCTGAAATTCGTAACCGCTGGCTCTCGTTTTTTGAAAGTAAGGGTCACACGGTAGTTCCGTCTGCCTCACTAATCAGCGAAGACCCCTCACTTCTATTCACCGTCGCTGGCATGGTGCCTTTTATTCCGTACATGTCTGGATTGGTTCCTGCCCCATATAAGCGGGCAACTAGCGTTCAAAAGTGCGTTCGCACCCTCGACATTGAAGAGGTTGGCAAGACCACCCGACACGGAACCTTCTTCCAAATGAACGGAAACTTCTCGTTCGGTGACTACTTCAAGCCCGAGGCAATCGCCTTCGCATGGGAGTTCCTGACCGGATCTGTCGAATCCGGCTGTCTCGGACTAGATCCGCAGTTGCTCTGGGTCACCGTTTTCCAGGACGATGACGAATCGATCAAAATCTGGCGTGAAGTCGCCGACATTCCAATGGAGCGCATTCAGCGTCGTGGAATGAAGGATAACTATTGGTCGACCGGGCAACCTGGTCCAGCTGGACCTTGCTCCGAGATTTATTATGACCGCGGACCGGCGTACGGTCGCGAGGGTGGCCCAGAAGCCGACGAGGATCGCTACATCGAGATCTGGAACCTCGTGTTTATGCAATACGAACGTGGTCAGGGCACCGGCAAAGACAGCTTCGAGATTCTCGGAGAACTGCCTAAGAAGAACATCGACACCGGTATGGGTCTTGAACGTGTCGCGTTCCTCATGCAGGGTGTAGAAAACCTCTATGAGATCGACCAGGTTCGCCCGGTGCTTGACCTAGCGGCCTCGCTATCTGGCAAGAAGTATGGCGAAAGCGTTGAAGACGATGTTCGCATGCGCGTGGTTGCCGATCACGTGCGTTCGGCTCTGATGCTGATTGGTGACGGCGTCACCCCGGCCAACGATGGTCGCGGCTACGTTTTGCGTCGCCTGTTGCGTCGCACCGTTCGATCCATGCGACTACTCGGCGTCGAGGGCGAAACCTTCACGACCCTATTCACCGCTTCGAAAGATGCGATGAAGGCTGCCTACCCAGAGGTTGATCGCGATTTTGACCGCATTCTGAAGACTGCCGTTGCCGAAGAGCAAACCTTCCTTCGCACCCTAGTAGCCGGCACCGTTTTCCTCGATCAGGCTATTGCTGATGCAAAGCAGGGTGGGGGAAAGACCCTTCAGGGCGATGCCGCATTCTTGCTTCACGACACCTATGGCTTCCCAATCGACCTAACCCTCGAGGTTGCCGAAGAATCCGGTCTATCGGTAGACCGTGACGGTTTCAAAGCTCTTATGGCCGAGCAACGAGATCGCGCCAAGGCCGACGCTCGCGAGAAGAAGTTGGGTGGCACCGATCTTTCGGTCTACTCGGCATTCCGAGCTAAGGGCGTTACCAAGTTCACGGGCTATACCGAGCTTGAGAGTGAAGCACGTGTCCTTGGCATCATTGTTGAGGGTTCGGATGTTCGCGAGGCTGTAGTTGGTTCAATCGCCGAGGTTATCCTCGACGAGACCTCGTTCTACGCCGAGTCTGGTGGCCAAGACTCGGATGCTGGTTTCATCGTCGGAAATGGATTCACCCTCGAGGTTCTAGACGTTCAAAAGCCGATCAAGGGCTTAATTAGCCACAAAGTATTGGTTCGCGAAGGAACTGTTTCAATCGACTCTAAGGTGACCACAAAAGTCGATTCAGAATGGCGAGTCGGTGCACGCCAAGCTCACTCTGGCACCCACGTTGTGCACGCTGCACTGCGTGAAGTACTTGGCCCATCGGCTCTTCAAAGTGGCTCTTACAACAAGCCCGGCTACCTGAGACTTGACTACTCATGGAGCCAGGCCCTTTCAAACGAAACCAAATCCGAAATCGAAGAGGTATCGAACCTCGCCATTCGCAAGGATCTATTGGTCAGCGAACACCACATGTCAATCGACGAGGCCCGTGCGTTCGGCGCAGTTGCTCTTTTCGGTGAAACTTACGACGAAACAGTTCGAGTCATTGAGATCGGCAGCGAATGGTCTCGTGAGCTTTGCGGTGGAACCCACGTTTCACACAGCTCGCAGATTGGCCTCATCTCACTGATCGGCGAATCCTCAGTTGGATCAGGATCTCGTCGTATCGAAGCCTTGGTTGGAATCGAAGCGTTCCGTGCTCTTGCCGTCGAGCGGGCTCTAGTCTCTAGACTCAGCGAGGCTTTCAAGGCACCGCGTGAGCAACTCGAGGACCGCATCGCGTCAACTATCGAGGAACTCAAGCAGGCGCAGCGCAAGTTGGCTTCGTTGCAGGCCGCTTCGCTGGCGACCCGCATCCCGGAACTTATTTCCTCAGCCGTTACGGCTGGGTCGACAACATTGGTGTCGGCTGACATTGGCGAACTTGACTCGGCAGACGATTTGCGCAACCTAGTTGTTGGGCTTCGCGATCGAGTTGCCAACGAGAACTTTGTGATTGCCTTGTTCGCAAATGCTGCTCAGAAGCCAACGGTGATTATTGCAACCACCGATTCGGCAAGAGCTATCGGCCACAAAGCCGGAGCCCTTGTACGCACTGCAAGCGCCATACTTGGTGGCGGCGGAGGCGGCAAGGACGACATCGCTCAGGGTGGCGGACAAGACTCTTCAAAGATTGCGGATGCTATTTCGGCAATCGCAGGGGCACTGGGAGCGTAATGCAGCCGGGTCGTCGTTTGGCGGTCGACGTGGGCAAGGTTCGAGTTGGCTTGGCTATCTCTGACTTTCACGGAATACTCGCATCTGGCCTAACCAATGTAGCCAGACAACCAAGCAACGAAGCTACCTGCAAATTGATACTCGATGCCTTAGGCGACGAAGAGATTATAGAAATCTATGTTGGACTGCCGCTCAGCATGTCTGGTGAGAATACTGCCTCAACTCAAGACGCCATCGAACTTGCCGTGACATTGAGCGAAATGGTTGCAACTCCAATTCGCATGGTTGACGAGCGGCTGACCACGGTCTCAGCAACCGCTGCCTTGCGGAGTTCAGGCAAGAACAGCAAGCAAGGTCGTTCAATAATCGACCAAGTTGCCGCAACTATGATTCTCGAGCAGGCGTTGAATCAAGAGCGTCAAACCGGATTCCCCGCCGGAAGAGAGGTCAGCGATGTTGCGTAACCGAAGCATCTTCGCAAAGCGTCGGGCGCTGGTTGTTGGCCTCGTCGGCCTACTTGTATTTGGCGGCGCAGCATTTGCGCTTCGCTCAGAAATTCGTAATGTGGCCGAACAGATCATCGGAAACGATTATCAAGGCACTGGCACAGGCGAAACCACCATCGAAATCGTCGAAGGTGACGATGGAGAAGCAGTTGCTCAAAAACTGGTTGCTGCCGGCGTGGTCAAGAGTTTTAGAACGACCTACCGATTGATCCTCGAAAAGAACCCAACTTTTTATCCCGGCACCTACCGACTCGGGTTAAAAATGAGCTCTACGGCGGCCCTGGCGGCCCTGGCGAGTGAATCTAATGCGGTGGTAAATCGTGTGACCATCAAGGAGGGCTTGCGCCTGAAAAACGTCTACGCCACCTTGTCTAAAGCAACTGGAATTCCGGTGGTCGATTTTCAGAATGCCGCTAGCAATTTGTCGGACTTCAATTTACCCACTGAGGCATCTTCACTCGAAGGCTACCTGTTCCCGGCCACCTACAACTTCGGGCCTAAGTCAACCGCGAAATCCATTCTGCTAGCAATGAGGTCTCGAATGGACCAAGAGCTGGTTGCGCAAGGTGTTGCCCCAGCAGATGTGCACCGAGTCCTGACTCTCGCAGGCCTGATTCAAAAGGAAGCGCGAATCGAAAGCGACTTCTACAAAGTATCGCGAACCTTCCTAAACCGAATCGCAGCCGGCATGAAGCTTCAATCAGATGCAACCGTTAGCTACGGTGTCGACGGCAACACGGTGAGCACGTCTGCGGCCGATCGATCAAATGACAACCGGTATAACACCTATCGGTACTCAGGGCTGCCAATTGGCCCGATAAGCGCCCCGGGAGCCGTTGCTATCGATGCTGCGCTAAACCCAGCGGTCGGAAAATGGCTCTACTTTTGCGCTGTAAATCTTGAAACCGGCGAGACGGTGTTTAGTGAAACCTATGCCCAGCACCAGGTTGCCGTGCGTCAGTGGCAAGCCTGGATGAAGGAGAACCCCGGTTATGAGTAAAAGATTCGCCGTACTTGGGTCGCCGATTTCACATTCCAAGTCGCCGGCAATTCACCTGGCCGCGTATCGTGTGCTTGGTCTTGACTGGGAATACGGTCGCGCCGAGGTATCCCGTGGTGGACTTCGCAAATTCATCGACGAGCTCGATGGCCACTGGGATGGCTTTAGTGTCACTATGCCTCTGAAAGAGGATGCCACCCGGTTTGCCGATCTTCATGACGAACCATCGACTCTAACCAAGGCCACCAACACATTGGTCATCGATGAATTCGGCAAGTGGCACGGCTACAACACCGACATTTTCGGTCTAATTCAAGCCCTTGCGAAAACACTGCCAGCACTGCCAAAGCATGTATTGGTGATTGGATCTGGGGCCACGGCTGTCTCGGCGATTACAGCAGTTAGCCAATTTGCACCCAAGGCACACATCCAGTTTTTTGCAAGGAATTCGGAAGCACGCGACGCCGTTATTCGGTATGCCAAGGAGCTTGGTCTGCGGGCGGGAGCGGCAAAGCGCCTAAAATCGGCAACCGCTAAAGCCCACCTAACGATTTCGACGGTTCCAAGCGGCGCAATGGACGAGCAAGCCGAAGGTCTGATGGGCCTGCGGTTTTGGAAGCCAGGTGGGGCACTAATGGACGTGGCGTACAACCCATGGCCAAGCAAACTGGCTCAAACTTGGCAGAAGCACGAACAAATAGTGATTAGCGGACTCGAGATGCTGATCTGGCAGGCAGTGGCACAAATTCGTCTGTTTTACGCGGCAGACATGGCCGTCGAGCTGCCAAATGAGGTAGCCGTGATCGAGGCAATGCGCGAGGCAGCGCAAAACTAACCAGGCAAGTTGAGGTTTCTTGGCCTCGCGACACGCCGCGCTGTGGCACAATTAGCCCTATGTTGCGCTGGATCACCGCAGGGGAGTCGCACGGGCCTGAGCTCGTTGCGGTTCTAGAAGGCCTGCCCGCTGGAATTGAGATCACGACCGCCGATGTGCAGGCTGCATTGGCTCGCCGTAGACTCGGCTATGGCCGCGGTGCGCGCATGAAATTTGAACAAGACGAAGTATCGCTAAGCGGTGGAGTTCGCCACGGTTTGACCATGGGTGGACCGGTGGCAATCACAGTCGCAAACACCGAATGGCCAAAGTGGCAAGATGTGATGTCGGCAGACCCGGTCGAGCCCGAGAAGCTCACCGGCGCCCGCGCAGAGGCACTTACTCGCCCCCGCCCTGGTCACGCAGATTTCACCGGCATGCAAAAGTACGGTTTTCTCGACAGCCGCCCGGTTCTCGAGCGAGCTTCGGCCCGTGAGACCGCGGCACGAGTTGCCCTCGGGGCAGTAGCTTCAAGTTTCCTAAATCAACTCGGCATTGAACTGGTTACCCACACCGTTGGCATCGGCCCGGTAATGGCTTCCGCCGATCTTCCAGTTCCAACGCCTTCGGATGTTGAAATGCTCGACGCTGATCCGATGCGTTGTTTCAATCCCGAGGTTTCGGCTGCGATGGTCGCCGAGGTCGATGAATGCCACAAGGATGGCGACACTCTCGGTGGAGTTGTTGAAACGCTTGTATATGGTCTCCCTCCAGGTCTTGGCACGTTTGTGCACTGGGACCGCAGACTCGATTCACAACTTGCTGCCGCGCTGATGGGTATTCAAGCGATCAAGGGCGTTGAGGTGGGCGATGGCTTCGAAACTGCCAAGCGTCGTGGTTCTGTAGCGCACGACGAAATCGAGCGAGACTCTGATGGCATTGTGCGTCGCCTGTCTCACCGAGCTGGCGGTGTAGAAGGCGGTATGTCAAATGGCGAGGTCTTGCGCGTGAGGGCAGCGATGAAGCCGATTTCTACGATCCCTAAGGCCCTGGCCACGATCGATGTTGCCACCGGCGAAGCCGCTAAGGCTCACCACCAGCGATCAGACGTATGCGCGGTTCCTGCCGCGGGTGTTGTTGCCGAAGCTATGGTTGCCTTGGTTATTGCCAATTCTGTGCTCGAGAAATTCGGTGGCGACTCAGTTGCTGAAACCAAGCGAAACCTAGAAAGCTACCTGGCCAGCATTCCTGCCGTGCTAGCTTCGTTCGACGCTAAATAGCCCGTGCCTACCAAGCCTGAGGTGATTGTTTTGGTCGGCCCAATGGGTGTCGGCAAAACCACCGTTGGCCGCAAGCTAGCTAAGGCCCTAAAAGTACCTTTTGTTGATACCGATGCGTTGTTCATCGCGAAGCATGGAGCCATCGCCGACTACTTCGAAAACCACGGTGAAACTTCTTTCCGCGCTCAAGAAGAACTCGTCTTGGCTCAAGCGATCTCCGCTCCTGGGGTGGTTGCCACAGGTGGCGGAGCTGTGCTGAGCGAACTGTCGAGATCACGCTTGACCGCGACAACCGTCGTCTACCTAGCAACCGACGGCAAGCACATTGCCTCGAGAATTAAGAACGGCAATCGCCCTCTACTCAAGAATGGGCTCGATGACTGGCAGCGAATTTATGACGCGCGAAAGCCAATCTACGAATCGATTTGTGACTTTAATATCAATACATCCGGCCAACCGCTGAATGCTACCGTCGCCGAAATACGCGAGAAAGTTGGCGTCTAATGAGCCAAACCACGATTACCGTTTCAGGCGACGCACCATACGATGTTGTGATCGGGCGAGCCCTGCTTGGCGAGGTTCCTGCCGCTCTTGGCTCATCGGTTCAAAAGGTGTTGATCGTTCACCCGGTTGCCCTCACCACAAGTGCAGAGGCGCTTCGTGAATCTCTAGTTGCAAGCGGATACGAGGCTATAGTTGCCGGCGTGCCAGACAGCGAAGACGCTAAGCGGGTCGAGGTCGCTGCTTTCCTATGGGGAATCCTGGGGCAATCAGACTTCACTCGAAGTGACGCAATCATCGGCTTCGGGGGAGGCTCGACCACCGACCTCGCTGGTTTTGTTGCCGCAACTTGGTTGCGAGGCGTCAAGCTCATCCAGATTCCAACTACGTTGCTTGGCATGGTCGATGCCGCAATCGGCGGAAAAACCGGAATCAACACCAGCGAGGGCAAGAACCTTGTCGGCAGTTTCTATGCACCCTCGGCTGTGATCGTCGATCTCGACACCTTGCTAACGCTTGCGAAGAACGAGATTTTGGCTGGTTTTGGCGAGGTCGTGAAGTACGGTTTCATCGCCGACGAGCGCATCCTAGAAATTATCGAGGCGGACCCAGCGATCGCAACTGACCCGGCAACACCGGAGTTTCAGGAGATTATTGAACGCTCGGTGGCGATCAAAGCTCGTGTTGTCGGTTCAGACTTCAAAGAGGCCGGATTGCGCGAGATTTTGAACTATGGACACACCTTGGGTCACGCAATTGAACATGCGGAGCGCTACAAGTGGCGTCACGGTGCAGCCATTGCGATCGGAATGGTGTTCGTGGCCGAGCTTGCCCGTCTTGCCGGTCGATTGAGCGACGAAGTGGTGGATCGCCACCGCTCGGTGCTCAAACTTCTTGGACTACCCACCACCTACAAGGCCGAAAAGTGGGGTCAGCTCACCGAGACCATGCAGCGCGACAAGAAGTCTCGCGCCGGAACTCTGCGCTTTGTTGTGCTTGACGCGATTGGCAAGCCAACGATGATGACCGCACCGACACCAGAGATGTTGCACGCCGCTTATCAAGAGATTCTCGAAGACTAGGTAATCTGAAAGTATGTCGACTGTATTGGTATTGAACGGGCCTAACTTGGGCCGCCTTGGTTCGCGCGAGCCTGACATCTATGGTTCGGTCGACTACGCCGGCCTAGAAGCATTGGTTGAAAAGCGTGCCGGTGACCTTGGTTTCACCGTCGAAATACGTCAAACCGACAGCGAATCAGAGCTTATTGGCTGGTTGCACGAAGCTGTTGATCGCGGGCTGGATGTGGTTTTGAACCCTGCAGCGTTCACTCACTACTCGTATGCGGTTCGCGATGCCGCAGTTCAGGTGACCAAGTCTGGCCGCAAACTCATCGAGGTGCATCTCAGCAACCCGCACACACGTGAAGAGTTTCGCCACAAGAGCGTTATTTCGGGTGTTGCAACCGGTGTAATCGCGGGATTTGGCGCCGAGTCCTACCTACTTGCGCTCACCCAACTAGCCGCCTAAATCGGTTAGAATGGTTCAAACGCACAATCTGCGTTTATTTTTTTGAACAATCTGAAACGAGTGATTCGTCATGGCAACTTCCAATGACCTCAAGAACGGCATGGTTCTAAACATCGAAGGACAGCTTTGGGCTGTAATCGAGTTCCAGCACGTCAAGCCAGGCAAGGGCGCAGCGTTCGTGCGTTCAAAGCTCAAGAACGTTCTAACCGGCAAGGTTGTCGACAAGACCTTCAACGCTGGCGTAAAGGTTGAGACCGCCAACGTTGACAAGCGAAACATGAACTACCTCTACAACGATGGTGAAGGCTTCATTTTCATGGACAACGAGACCTACGACCAGGTCACCCTAAGCGAAGCAACCGTTGGCGACGCAGTCAACTACCTTCTTGAGAACCAAGAGGCAGTCGTTGCAATGCACGAAGGCAACCCAATCTATGTTGAGCTTCCAGCAAGCGTTGTGCTCGAGGTTACCTACACCGAGCCTGGCCTTCAGGGCGACCGTTCTTCGGGTGGCACCAAGCCAGCGACCGTTGAGACCGGCCTAAACATTCAGGTTCCTCTGTTCCTCGAAATCGGCACCAAGGTTCGCGTAGACACCCGCACCGGTGACTACCTCGGCCGCGTGACCGACTAAGTTGAGCGCAAGAACTAAGGCTCGCAAGCGCGCTGTTGACGCCGTTTTTGCGGCTGACCTTCGCAAAATTTCGCCTCTTCAACTGCTAAATGAAGTAGCCGACCTTGCCGCAGACCGTCAAAACCAGGATGCAATCTTTGGTTATGCCCGTGTCATCGTCGAAGGCATCATCGAACACCATGACGAAATCGATGATCTGCTCGAGACCTACTCACAGGGATGGGCTCTCGACCGCATGCCTAACCTAGATCGAGCCATTTTGCGCTGCGCTGTCTGGGAAATCCTGCACAACGACGAGGTTCCAGATGCCGTTGCAATTAACGAGGCGGTCGACCTTGCCAAAGAGCTTTCGACAGATGACTCCGGTTCATTCGTCAATGGCCTGCTGTCAAGGATTGCAGCAACAAAGTCAGCAAAGTAGCGGTTTTCGACTGCTACAATAGTGTCCAACATCCTTTAAAGACCGTCCAGAGAGACGGAGAAGGAGGTGGGCGTGTCTTCACGCACCGTCTTGAGCAGCGACGACATCGATCGCGCGGTTACGCGTATTGCTCATGAAATTCTCGAAGCCAACACTGCACTGCAGAAGAGTGGCACCAAAAACCTCGTAATTCTGGGCATTCCCACCCGTGGCGTTTTGCTCGCCGAGCGCATCGCCGCTGTGATCGCAAAGGCCGAGCCCGAAACCAACGTCGATGAACTACTGGGTCGACTCGATATCACGATGTACCGCGATGATCTTGCCCAAAACCCGGTGAGAAATGTCACAGAGACACACATTCCGGCCCAGGGCATTGACGACAAAGTCGTTGTGTTGGTTGACGATGTTCTGTTCAGTGGGCGAACAATTCGCGCTGCTCTCGATGCACTCAACGACTTTGGACGCCCTAGGGCCGTTCGACTGGCAGTTTTGGTTGATCGAGGTCACCGCGAACTTCCAATTCGTGCCGACTTTGTTGGCAAGAATCTGCCGACCGCTCGCGAAGAGCGCATCCGTGTTCAATTGAACGAATCAGATGGCAAAAACGCAGTGGTGATTGAGGCGTGAGCATGAACCGAAACCTTTTGTCAGCGGGCGACCTGAGCCGAGACCAGGCCATCGAAATTCTCGACATTGCCGAAGGCATGGCCGATGTAAACGACCGCGAAATCAAGAAGTTGCCAACACTCCGAGGCAAAACGGTCGTAAATCTTTTCTTTGAAGATTCGACTCGTACCCGAATCTCATTTGAGCTGGCAGCCAAGCGCCTGTCGGCCGATGTAATCAACTTTTCAGCCAAGGGCTCGAGCGTCTCAAAGGGCGAAAGCCTAAAAGACACCGCGCAAACCCTAGAGGCTATGGGCGCGGACGCAGTCGTTATTCGTCACTCGGCTTCGGGTGCAGCGAATGTGCTTGCACACAGCGGATGGATCAACGGTGCCATCGTGAATGCCGGCGACGGAACACACGAGCACCCGACACAGGCTCTGCTGGATGCCTTCACGATGCGTAAGCGCCAGCACGGAAACGCATCGACCGGCAAGGCCCTAGATGGTTTGAAGGTAGCCATCGTCGGCGACATCTTGCATTCGAGAGTCGCTCGCTCGAACCTGCTATTGCTAAACACCTTGGGCGCCGAGGTTCACTTCGTGGCGCCACCAACTCTTTTGCCCGCAAACGCTTCGGGTATGAAGGCTCAGCTTCACTATTCGCTCGACGATGTTCTTGCCGATGAAAAACCGGATGTCGTCATGATGCTTCGAGTGCAGGCCGAGCGCATGAACGCTAGCTATTTTCCGACCGAGCGCGAGTATGCCCGCATTTGGGGATTCAACGCCGACCGCTTGGGCAAGCTAAAGCCTGGGGCAATCGTGATGCACCCCGGCCCAATGAATCGTGGTCTCGAGATTGATGCGATTTCGGCGGATTCACCTCAGTCAACCGTGCTCGAACAGGTTGCCAACGGCGTCTCGGTTCGCATGGCCGTTTTGTTCTCTGTTCTCTCCGGCGAAAGGGCCAACAATGTCAACTAGCTTCGTTCTCAAAAACGTTTCCATCGGCGATGGCCCCGTCGTCGATATTCAAATCACTGGCGAAGTTGTAACCGCAATCGGGTCGGGCCTTACCGGCACCGAAGAAATCGACTGCAGCGGCTTGGTGGCTCTACCTGGCCTGGTTGATCTTCACACTCACCTCCGTGAACCAGGCTTCGAACAGAGCGAAACCGTTCTGACCGGAACCCAGGCGGCGGCACTTGGTGGTTTCACCGCCGTGCACGCTATGGCAAATACCAGCCCGGTTGCCGATACCGCCGGTGTTGTCGAGCAGGTTGCGGCACTTGGCCGCGAGGCAGGCTATGCCGAAGTCTTTCCAATCGGTGCAGTGACCGTTGGACTCGAAGGAAAACAACTTGCAGAGCTTGGTGCCATGGCCAACTCAAAGGCCAACGTTCGCGTTTTCTCGGATGATGGCAAGTGTGTCAGCGACCCGGTTTTGATGCGCCGCGCACTTGAGTATGTGAAAGCGTTTGGGGGAGTAGTCGCTCAGCACGCTCAAGAGCCTCGGCTCACCGAGGGTGCTCAAATGCACGAGGGTGCCGTTTCGGCCGAACTCGGTCTAACCGGTTGGCCTTCGGTCGCCGAAGAGTCGATCATCGCCCGCGATGTTCTGCTTGCCGAACACGTGGGCTCACGTGTGCACATCTGTCACCTTTCGACCGCCGGTTCGGTCGAGATCGTTCGCTGGGCAAAGGCCCGCGGCATTTCGGTCACAGCCGAGGTAACACCACACCACCTATTGCTAACCGACGAACTAGTACGTTCATACGACTCGGTCTATAAAGTCAACCCACCTTTGCGCACCGAGTCTGACGTGTTGGCCCTTCGCGAAGCCTTGATTGATGGAACCATCGACATCATCGCGACCGACCACGCCCCACACCCGATCGAGGCAAAAGACTGCGAGTGGAATGCTGCCGCGTTTGGCATGATTGGCCTCGAAACCGCTGCTTCAATTGCACAACTCGTTCTAGTAGACAGCGGAAAGTCGAGCTGGAACCGCGTGGCTGAGGTTCTTTCGCTGAACCCAGCCAAAATTGGTCAGGACCCTGATCAGGGCGTCGAAATCTCGGTTGGGGCAGTTGCCAACTTGACTCTGATCGACCCAACTGCCCAGCGCACCATCGTTGGCGAAAGCGCCTCTAAATCCAAAAACTCTCCGTATGTCGGACTCGAGCTGCCTGGTCGAGTGAAGCACACCATCTTCCGCGGCTATTTCACAGTTCGCGATGGCAACCTAGCAAAAGCGGGTCGCGCATGATGACCAAATTCGAAATGGCGATTTACACCGTCATCCTTGTTTGCTTGGTTGCCGGATTAGCCTATGCAGCCTGGAAGCGCCGCCAGCGAATGCAAGAAGCAACTTTTTCAGCACCACTTGAAGCGCTCGAGTATTTCGGCGAACCGATTGCAGAGTCAAAGGTTTTTTACGTCGCTACGACCTTCGCAGACAACAAACTTGAACGCGTGAACGCCTATGGTCTTGGCTCTCGCGGCAATGGGCAGATTCTGGTTTTCTCAGAGGGCTTATTAATCGTGCGCACCGGCGAACGCCCGCTGGCCGTCGACAAGGCCCAGCTCACCGAGGTCTCTAAGTCAACGGCAGTTATCGATAAAGCCGTTGAAACCGACGGCCTACTAAGCATCAGCTGGATGCAGGACTCAACCGAGCTCGCCACCCACCTTCGAGTAATCGAAACAGCTTCTCGCGAGGCACTAATCGCGAGCATTGAAAGCATCATCACCAGAGAGGTAGTCAAATGACTCAGGCAGTTCTAGTGCTCGAAGATGGCCGCGTTTTCCGCGGACAGTCTTATGGAGCCGTAGGCAAGAACGTTGGCGAAATCGTATTCGCCACCGGAATGACTGGCTATCAGGAAACCTTGACCGACCCTTCATATGCCGGTCAGATCGTGGTTCAGACTGCGCCACACATTGGCAACACCGGAGTGAACGCTCGCGACGAAGAGTCGAGCAAGGTCTGGGTTGCGGGCTATGTAGTTCGCGACGCATCACGAATCGTTTCGAATTTTCGCGCCGAAAAGAGTCTTGGCGAAGAGCTTGAGAAGTACTCGGTCGTTGGCATCGCCGGCGTAGACACTCGCGCTTTGACTCGTCACCTTCGCTCTGCCGGAACCATGCGCGCCGGAATCTTCTCTGGGGAACTGGCAAAGACTCCGATTGAAGAACTGCTTGTCGAAGTTCAGTCGGCAGTGAAGATGAAGGGCCTTTCGCTAAGTGACACAGTGACCACAGGCGCTGCATACACGAACCCCGCCG
>JACCDZ010399915.1_pt1 | contig 19479 bp, 18 predicted proteins | sample 7449551 | NCBI WGS metagenome assembly JACCDZ01 (sample SAMN15323452, study PRJNA562643) | freshwater metagenome | isolation source: river surface water | place: USA:Blue River Watershed | collected 2017-08-18
ATCTCTGCATTCATTTCAGACAAAGCCACTAAGCTCTCACTGAAAGACTATACGTCCTTTTACCAAACAGCCGAGAAAGGACTTGATGTCTCTAAAGGTCAGGTGAGTAAATTCGTGAGTAAGAAGTATCAGACTAAGTCTGTTGCTTACTTTGGTAAGGTTGTTAACAAGATGGGTGAGATAGGAGATATACAGAAATCTCTTACTCGTACTGAAGATCTTTGTAACATCGATCATATCGTTCGTATCGATAATGAAGTAAAGAAAACAGCTGACGTCTTGACTATTCTGATCGCTCAGATCAAAGAAAACAGTATCAAAGATGTATCGGGTGCTTCGGCTAAGAACATCGCTGAAGGTGCGTCTGTGATGGCTGAGATGGTTGAGTTCTGTGCTATGCTTCGTTATCGCCAAGAAGGATACATCAACTGTGTCAACGTCATGCTTGCTGAACTGGACAAACATTTGGATTAAAACAAAAAAAAAATAACTACCAGGCTTTGGGCTTGGTAGTTATTTTGTAAGGTTTTGTTGTGGACCTTAAACCACGGTATACGCCAATTTATACTCTAGCGTAGTTCGAGTCAGCGACAGTTACCAGACTGCCGAGCCACAGCAGCGGCGTTCTTCTGTGGTGCCGATAGCTGCTTTCTGCGCAGTACGCAGGTCAACAGCAAACCCAGCAACAGACCAGATCAGTCCGTCATGGTCTTTCACCCAATCCCATTTGGTGTCGAGGGGAGCGCCGGAAACACCGGCATGTTGCCTGGCCATCCATGCGGCCTGGTGCTTGAACGCACTCTGCGCGCTCAGGCGCAGCATTGCGTTTTGCAGAGCAACAGCGTTGCGCATACCGGCTTTCTTTGCCTGTGCAAAGAAAGTGACGGCGGCCAGTGGGGAAGCGATAGCCAGAGTGATAGTAGCGAATGTCATGATGATCTCCTAAGAGTTGTTCTAAGAAATACGGCTAGAACAAGGCCGGCGTTAGTAGAGCTTACTAACATCTGAACCTCATGACGGATTGGTTCATATAGAGTATATGTGATTGAAATTTTTTATAAAGTCTTTAAGGTAAAAAAGGATACTTACCTACCTAGGAGCCTCATGGCTCCTAGGTAGGTAGTAGCCGTTCAAGCGGCAGATAACTTTCCAACGATACCGAAGTTTTTGATGAGCACATAAAGATCATGGCGCATGAGTCTTGGTGAACCGTAACACAACCATCCGGGAGTGTTAGCCAAGATCAAATCAATAACAGCGTTGATCTGATTCATGGTCATGTTGCTTTCTTTAGATACTTCAAAGAGACAGAAGTCACCTGTCCGACAATGAACTATCGGGTCTTTCTCTAGGTTATGCCAAATCAATGACGTAACCTGAAACCCTGTACTGAAACCTTCTTTACTGTAGTTGATGCGCAGTAACTCATTCAACTTACTAAGATTCACTAGGTTTGGGTCTTTGGTCTCCTTTAATAATCCGTAGATAGATGAAATAAATATCGAACGCTTATACAGCCGAGGCAGTCTGCCTATAGTCGCACTACACCACCAGTCGTAAAACCTTGATGTATGTTTGTCGATCTTATTTTTTAAATTGAGGAAATTCATTTTCATGCTCCTTGGGCATTAGGAGTGAAGGGTAAGAGGTTGATGAAAAGTTAGTTAGTACCTATGATTAGTACCCTATCTGCAAAGTAGTTAGACCAGATACCTAGCGCCTTATCTGATTCAATAACAAACGCATAGCGAAGTGCTGTTGCACTATCCATCCATGATACGAGTGTTACTACGGGATTGTCCTCTTCAATCTTTTTCAGATTATTGCGTGGAAGTATATCTAGTCCGAGAACTATAGGGAACTTAGCTGTATATTCTACGTTTTCATAAGTACCTGAATGTTTGAAGTTAAATCGTGTTTTTCCAGATTCAAAATCTTTCTTGAGAACTTTTAAGAACTTATTCTCAGCTTTCTTGTTTGGGTTAGGTGCTGTGTCATAGAAGTAGTCAGTGACATCAGTAGTCATGAAGCCTGGGAGTTTCTTATGTTCAGGGTTGTTACGCTGAACATACATCTCAAGCGTTTCTTCAAGAACACCGAACGCATCGATGCATCTCATCGTCAGTGCTGTTGGATTAGCTTCAGTTGCGAGATTAACTTTATCAACATAAGAAACGTTGAAAAGCTTTTGCCCCATGTTGTTGATATGAGTCTTGGGAGTAAGACATGCTTTCCCGTACCTCATAATATCGTTATGGACTTTCTTGTTATATATCTGATCGACATGCAGCATAGAAATGGAGATAACCCCTTGACTAAACTCACATGCACGCTCGCGTATAAGTTCAAGAACTTGATCAGGTTCCTTCAGTTTAAGGAAGGAATAGCCTGCTTCACTGATTCGTTTGCCGTGAATAAAGTCTGATCCACCGCTATCACTTTGATAGTAACATCCTTCATCGATGTATTCCTTGTAGGTGTTAAAGAAGATACGTTTCTTATCCACATATGGATTACGTTCAACGCTATTCTTCCAGTAGTTCTTAGGAACAGAGTATGTTGTAAACCCTAAGTCTGTATTGAACTCAGGACTTTGAGAGTTCTGGAGATCCAATGAAGACCTTGTTCCTATGGTAGCCAATGCATCGGCTTGTTCATTACCCATGATACCGACATGGGAGTTAACATGCTTGTAAGAGATATCGATGAAGCCATGTTGTTGTTTAAGCAGCTTTTGATACTCATAGATACCTTGAACAAGTTCGAGATTAGCGATAGGCGTGCCGTCGCGTTTTCTCCATCCATTCTTTTGCCAGTTATGCACCCACTGTGTGGCGCAGTCAATTGTGTACTTTGAGTCAGCTATAATGCAAAGCGTCTTAGGCTCGTCGCTTAAGTTTACTTTGCAGTATAGATCATACGCTATTCTGTAAGCAGCCAAGAGTGCAGAGAGTTCAGCACTGTTGTTAGTGGAGATTCCTGCCATAGCGTATGAAGCGTCCACATACATGCCGATTTCAACTAGCACGTCTGTATCTGTTTTCTTAACTTTAAGAGCATATCCCTTGGTTGTGGAATAATGATCCAAGACAGTAGTCTTAACTAACTCCGTTTGTTCGGTGGCGTTGTAAAAGTAACCGTGTATTCCATAGCCACCGTTGCCTGGATTAGGGTTTGCTCCACCGTCTATGTAGAGGACTACTCCATGCTCAGGGGATTGACTTAAAGTTTTCATGTTGTTCTACTTCTTAAAAAAGATTAAAGTTAGCTTAGGATATCCTAAACAGTCATTGAATCAAAGGCAAGCTTGTTTTTTTACAAAGCTTTTCTGTTTCGTAAATAGCAGCATTAAGTTCCACTACTTCCTTAGCCAAAGAGTATATCCTTGCTATGGAATAGATCTCACCAACAAACAAAAACAACAACAATAAAGCAATAGTAAAACGTCTAGCGTTGAACTTCTTGCTATTGATATCGTATTCATCTTTACTATCAAAGAGCATCTCCTTGATAAAGTACCAAAAAACAGACAGCAGTTGCGGTAGTCCCATTTTTCTATTCACTTTCTATAAAGGTTAAAAATCATGAAAATCATTAAAGGTTTTGTCAGCTACGCTAGTCTGACTAACAATGCGTCTAATACTGTCAGTTCGTTAGGCGAGTTGTCTGACATTTCACAAACCTATTCACTTGACAAGCTTGTCTACAGCAAGAGTCACGATAACAACACTGATGTTGCTACACTTACTGTGATGCATTCAAAAGATTCAGTTGATAGTAGTTACTTTGAACTTAACTACAACCAGACTGAGGAAATCTTTAAGATAGTTCATTTTGTTAAAACGTTTCTTCGGACTTATCCATCTGCTACGTTCCCACAAATAATTGAAAATCTAAACACAGAATATCTGGGAGAAGTCTCAGGAATGCAGTTTGGGCCTATCGTTATACGTGGCACAGATAAGCTCCCCCAATGGATTTCGTGGATTTCAACAAGGAACACTAATAACTATATTCGAGTGTGGTTATCCGATACAGCTTTTAAAGCACAATACGACGAGTTCTTTATTAAAGTAGTGCCTCCAGTTGACACTGTGAGTCAACTCTTTGGTGGTTATAATAACGTAACTACTCTTATTGCTACACAAAACCAAGACAGTCTGTATGAGAAAATCTCTAACACAAGACAAGACAAACCAGAGACTATTCTTCGAGTCCTTAACTTTAACTACGTTAATCCGCTTAACGCAACACAGACTATCCCGGTTAAATGGCCTGTGCTTATCTATGGTTCAGCTGGCGATACACTTGATGCTATCAAGAATGCTTTAGAGGAGTACTTGCTAACAGCAGCACCAGGAACTACTATTGCTCAGTGGCAAGTTATTTTCCCTGATCTTTTTAAAAGGACTGAGTTTATAGTTCTTCCGCGCTGGGATCTGATCTCAGTAGCTAACTTCTCAGCTAACTCTTCGCTATATAGGAACTCTATGCTGGTACAGGAACTTCTCACCTATGCGAAGAACTTCCTAGCTCCAACTTTTCCAGCTACTCATATTGACGCTAATATAGAGACTATTGCTGTTGACTATAAGTCTATGTCTCTATTAGTGGTTCCAGGATTCAACAACCTTGAAGGCAAGACAAGGATCACTCAAATGTTTCCTGACTATCTTGCTGTTAATACAGCTCTTACAGATTTTTCAAGAATGAGGCAACTTACACAAGAATGGGTTATTAAGTTGAATGCTGCTTTGTTTGTAGCAAACGACCCAACGTCTATTACTATTTTGCCAACTGGCATCAGACATCAGCGTAAGTACGGAAAGAACTTTGTGAGCTTTATGTACGATAACGTTTCTTATCTCGTTGCAACCACTAACACTTAAAAAAGAGTTAAACACATGTCAGACTTTATCCTACCGTTTATAGGTGAATCAGGTATTTATACCTTGATGAGTCCTTTTGATAACGTAATAGATACAAACGCTAGATATAGTTGTCAAGCTATCCGTACTATAAACGACTATCTTGCTGAAAACAAAAACGTATATGAAGAGTTTTACAAACCAGTCAACATAACCGAAACACTATATGACATAGATGCTAAAGACAATGTACCTATCATTACCTTACAAAGTAATGCAGGTCACTGGGTAAACGTACCTGCCAACTACATATTGAAGTATCCTGACACAAATGGGATTCCTTATTCCAACAGGATGATGACGTTCTCATTTCCTGGCATTCCTGATGCCGAAGATGTTAACCTGTCGTATATGGCGTTAGCTGAAGAAATAAAAGACTTGATAGCAACACGAACTGGCATCAGTCCTAGAGCTTCTTTTGAACGAGTATCTCGTATCAATCTGATCACTCAAGAAGAACATCAGCGTGTAACAGATCAAAGAGAAGCATCTAGGACTAAAAACTCTACGACTTATTCACAGCTTTTACAGCTACAGTCACATGTTACGATGTTAAATAGTCGTATAGTACAGTTGACTAACTACATAAACAATAATTGAAAAAGAAATACTCACAGAAGGCGCAAAGCCTTCTGTGAGTATAGTTTACCTTGTACTATTCAAAATAGAAATGTCAAGCAGCTTGGAGATCTCATCTACATATTCACCATATGAGCCTTTAGGGTCTCCTTTAAGTACCCAGTAGTTAGCCATCCTGGAAATAAGTTTGACAAGATCGCTTCGCATAGTTACAATACTTTCTATCTTTTTGACTGCTTCATCATCAGGGTGGCTCTGATTCCTTACATTCATGATCTGTCTGAGTACTACAGACAAATAAATATGCACAATAGTATTAAGCCATCTCTGTAACAAAACCCTTAAGTAGATGTTATTACTAAGAAAGTCATACACGAGAACTTCGTTCTCGACATCAAGGATAATTACAGCAGAGTTATCTGCCGCATATGCAAGATCTGAATCATACATCCAGTGATCCAACCATACTTTAACATGTATATGCTGTGCTCTTTCATAGTCTATCCATTCTTGCGGGATAAGGTCACGGACGGTAATATCCGTAGTAAAATTAAACACGTGTTCTGTATCTAACTCACCATCATCTTTTGTTACTGGGAAAAACCTTCCGATTTGAAGCTCGGCTTGTCTGTCTCCCCCTATAGTAAACGCAAACACATACTTAGTCAAAGTAGTCATCACGGTTAAACTTCTATGAATACGATCAATCAATGGCTCGTCTTTATATTGTTTATCGTAACCTGGTCTGTACGTATTGACGTTGTCAAAGTATTCAATCCAGAACTTAGTCATGTCTGGCGACTGAAGTTGGATATTGTTTAAGTTACTGTTACTGGTTTGAATATACTTATCCAGTCTTGGGAAGTTATTAAGGAGTGTGATGCCGTGAGATACTTCCTTGTTAAAATAAGGATAAGTTGCTTCTCTGCCAACATCTGAAGGAGGGATAAGGTTTACGATTGACATGTCGAGGACTCCAAATAAAAGAATAAAAAAGATGAGAGGGAATCCCTCTCATCTTAAGTATATGTTGTTTACTATTTCTTAAAACTGACGCATGGGTGGTTTCTTGCAAAGTCTGGTACTACGACGTTCTTATCACACAGAATGATGAAGTCTGCGTTACTAAGACTACCGTAGCCTTGCTCGTAATGAGAGATCACAACCAACTGACTAAAGTTAGACTCATCAATAAACTTCATCAGTCCACTGTAAGCTATTTCTCTATGTGCGGCATCCATCTTTACACCAAACTCATCTAAGTACACTGCATGATCCCCAAGGTCAAGCATCTCAGCAGCTTCTAGTTTAAACGCAAGGTTAAGTATCTCACGTATAGCACCTGATCCTTCTCTTACATCAGGTATAGTTCTTTGAGAGTTAACCAATACTTCAAACTTAAAGTCAAGACCAACGGATTGCTCTATATCAACAGGAAGTATCTCTAGTGGATACGACCAGTACTTAGAGATCGTGGCATTCATCTTACCTACAAAGTAGTTGATAAACCCACCTAGACCTTTGGCTATAAGTCCAGTCTTTGGTGAGAGTGAGTCAAGTATCTCTGAATAAGCCTTTTCAGTTAAAGTAAGTTCGACTAGCTGAGCTTCAAGATCTTTGACTAGTTTCTTTTGATATTCTGTTTGAGATTTATCTCTTTCTATTTGTGACATTCTTAGATTGACTGTATTAATAGCCTCTAAGAAGTAGTTATTCTCAAGTCTTTGCTGTTCTTTATTCTTTCTTTCATTATGCCTAGAAACAACAGCCTTGACAGTTTTTCTATGAAGCTCTATAGCTTCTTGTGTTGCAACATAGTACTTATAATGATTGAGTCGTTTAAAACCTTCATCCCTACGTTTTTGTGTTTCGTAAAGAGTCTCTGATAAGGACTCAATAGAAACTGATATTTCTTTAGCACTTATGTTGCCTGTAGATTCTTTCTCTCTAAGTAAGTTCTCAACATCTAGACTTCTGTCGTGTACCTGAAAGTACTTATTAACTATGTCTATATCTCTGCCGTAAAGCTCAAGTAGTTTATATGCGTGTGATGGATTGTTCTTTACTAAAGAGTTCTTCTCTAGTACTATCTGTAGACTAGTGTGGCATGTGTTACGCAACTGTAGATAGAGTCTATAGTTGGTAAGATAATCTTCACACTCTTTAGCGTATTCTTGAACAGCTTCAAGTTCCTTAGTAAGGAGTTGTTTATCTTCTACAGCTTGAGTTACTTGTCTAAGAATGTTTCTGTATTCAACTTCGTTATAGCCTTTATACCAAACATGTGAACATGCTGGACACTGGTTTCTGGCGTGTTGCTTCAGATGCTCAAGTTCGGCTTGTTTCATAGCAAGAGTATTTATCTCTTGATTGATCTTAGATAGCTTTATTGAGATTACCTCTAACTTAGTTCCAGCTTCTCTGAACTTAGCAGGAGTAAATTTATCGTTACTGTTTTCTACAAGCAAAGTAAGGACGTGTTTCAGCCCATCGCTGCTACGAGGAAAAGTATTTACAGCGTCTCTTGCTTGAGCTGATGATTCAATCAACACAAATAACTCTTGTAGCGCAACGCTTTGCTTCAATGATTCTTGCTCTTCACTAAGCTTAGCACTAAGAGCTATCAGTTCTTCTTTATTCTCAGCATGGAGTAACTTCAGTTTAGACAACGACTCACTCAGAGATGTGTATTCTTTATACAGTAGCTCTATAGTAGCATCTGCCTTAGCTATTTCCTGTTCTTCAGTTTGTCTAAGTATATCAGCAGATATAAGTCCATTAGAGCTACGTTCCTTGATCACATACTCAGGTAGACTAATATAGCTACTGTTGCTTTTCTTTGTATTCTGTAATGAGCGTATAGGGATACTAAGTGACTTTAGTAAGTTAACATCAGTAACTACTTCCTGTGGATTTACTTTAACAGGTAGCTTGTTTCCTTTAGACTCTAAGAGCATATACAGTAAAGATTGTAGGGTCGAGTATTCGTTCTCTAAGCGACTCATAGATGCATCGTCTACAACCTTAGCTGATTCAGCTGAAAGCCTCGTATGGATCGTTCTGATGGCTCCTAGAACATCTCTATGGGCTTCTTTTGTTTTAGCGAAATAGTTAAGAGCGTAAGTATAGTCAACACCACACAAAGCTATTATCCAGTTCTTTCTTTCTTCAGCAGACATCTCATGAAGACGTCTTTTGCCTATAAGCAGTTCATGAACTTGCTTAGTCATCTTGAACTCTTTCTTCAAGATTTCCTTATAGACTGTAACAGTATAGCCCTTGTTAAGTTCTATCCCGTCTTTCATTATTGAAAAGACATTGCCTTTAGGTTCTATGTGAGATGTAAAGACGTACTCACTACCTCTATGGGTTGCTTTAACTATCTTGTATCCACCTGGCTCGAAGAATGCAGGCTCTGCTGGATTGATACTATATTCCTCAATAAAAGAACTTTTACCAGATCCATTAGTACCAAGTACAACAAGTACATTATTTGATGGGACGTATTTGATATACGTTATGCCTCTTAGGAACAATCTCCAGTATCCAGAAATTTCAAATGACGTGATTTTCATAATAATTCTAAACCTCAAAAACTTAGGGTTATTCCATGAGATAATTCGTCCAACTACTTTTAAAAAAGGAACTCTTCAATGAAACCAGAATCAGTAAGGCGTAGTAGTGCGTTAGAATTTTATTCTCTAGGAGCAGTAACGGAGACTAAAGTATTCAGCAAGGATACTATCAAAGTAACTCCTTTTGAGGACTTTGCTTTTGAAGATGGCTACTTAGCTGAGATAAAAAGAAAACATAATGTAACCATTCCTGACAACATGGGAAGAATAAAGAAAACAGATGTTGAAGGAAGTGTAGTTATTGAAGCTAAATGGATACCTTTTGGACATAGTAATCGAATAAGTGCTCCAGATGTAGTAAAGAATGAAACGGTTATTATTTTTAGATATGGTTCTAACGATACTTATTATTGGACTACTATCTTTCGTGAACCTCTGCTTAGACGTCTTGAGAAGGCGCTATATGCGTGGTCTAATCTGAGAGACGGTATAGGTAAGAAAGCTTTTGATCGTTTAACTTCTTACTGGGCTGAGGTTAGTACTTTAGATAAATGGGTTTGGTTAAAGACTAACAAGAACGATGGTGAGCCTTTTACTTATGATGTTAAAATAGATACCAAGAATGGTAATGTCAAGCTATGGGACAGTGCTGGAGAGTATATAGAGTTCAATAGTGCTACTGGAACTTTGACAGCTAAAATGAATAGAAAGATACACCTCATAGCACCTATCATTGAGCTTGAAGCACCGGAAATGGTGATTAACAAAACTCCTGTTGTGCGCAACACTGGTATGGAACATACTGTACTGGAATCTGTAGCTAGTCCACATATTTGCTGCGTACCTGGACCATGTGGGAATTAAACTCTATGACATAAGCAAACTCCCTATCTCCAGCCTTGATGGCTGGAGATAGGTTAAGTGTTTTTTATTTAAGGACCAATCAAATCCAAGACTTGCTTCAAAGTAACAAACTTATCTGCTCTTGTACGAGAAAGAATATCGATATCGTTAGCCAGTTGTAAATTAGGTACGTTACCAAGACCAACCATAACGGCATTAGGGCTTGGTTTGTTCAAAATAGCAAGAGTCAGTCTGTCAAAAGCTTCAATAAGAGCATCCATCCCCTTCATAGAAGCAAGATCGTCAAAGTGTCTTATAGGAGGAAAGGTATCCTGGACATCGGTAAGTTGATCCCAATAAGCTTGTCTTGGGTTATAGGTACTTACAGCTAATGCTTGTAAAACATGGTTTCTATTAGCACTCCATTTATCGCCAAGACATTGGTAAGTAACTTTATAACTACCAGTAAGAGCCGGATTAACAACAGCTACACCACCATACAGACTACGCTCTAACGAACGTGCAGCAGCTTCATATGGAAGACAGAAAGCATAATCACTAGCCTCATTTAAAATAGTCTCTACTCCTCCTGTACCAATATGTTTCAAGGAGAAGTTCGTGATATAGAATGGAGCATGTACTGGAACAATAATCCTGTACATGGACAGATTTAACTGAGTTACCGTATGAACTTCAGTTACTAAATTTGAAGGAAGATTGCCTTCAATATCTAAGGGATACGTGACTGATACTGGCATGTTGCCTCCGTGTTTTGAACCATTTGATAAGGATACATTATGTACCAATACAACTCATGCATCGTCTTAAGTAGGACTACTGGAGCACAGTGGGAACAAAAAAACATCACTAATGTTTTAGTAAATAGTATTTTTCTAATATATCGAAACGTATATCTCACACTTACTGTTGTGGAAACAGGAGAGACTATATATGTTGACTTCATGGCTGAGCAAAATGAATACTTCACCTATCAAGGAACACTAGCACAGTGGTTAACTCATATCGGAAGTAAGACATTAACTACAGTAAATGCACTTCCTAATACAGTTATAAAGTACGCTAGATATGCTGACGCATATCAACAAAACTATACAGTAGCTTTAGGGAAAATGGGGATGAACTATCCTACTGGATATCCTATTTCTGAACTGCCTGACTTAAAGTTAAGACATAAAGACACTAATGTAAGTTCTCAAGTATTGGAGAACTACTGCTTAGTAACGGTCAATGGTTTGATACACGATACAGCAAGACTTGTTAATGACGAAATAGATCTTTGGATAAAGAACGGCGCTAATACGCTACTAAAGAACACTATGAGTCATGTAGGGATTCTTAGTTTTTTGGATATAGGAAAGTTAAAGAAGTATAAAATCAATAAGCTTAACATCCAGCCTAGTGAAATCAATACCAATCTGTCTAACGGCGCATACTTTACTATTCCTGAAGATATAGGTAATAAAGCTTTCTTTTTAGTACTAGGTGGGTATCTAGTATTCCCTCAGTCACAGGTATTTTGGAGACTTAATGATCACTTGTTTGCTCTTAAGCTTCAAAGACTTCCGTTTATAGACCGAATTTATGAAACAGCAAGACTTATAGACATATCTTCACTGCAAGCCGGTGTTCCTAATTCAGACGGTCTACTTAACAATACTCTTTTGTGGTCTGATGATGTTATTAAGAACTACATGACTATGAGTCAGAGTTTCTTGGTGACTGTAGAGACAGAAACATTGAAGACTGAGAAGATCAATTTAAGACATACTACTGTACCAGGAAGGTTCAGTGTACAGAACTGGCCTGTTGATCCGCTTATAGTTAGTCATGGCAGACTTGCTGAGTACTGGATAGAACGTAAAGATAGAGAATACCAGTTGAGCATAAGGGATCCATTTACTGGCCAGTATATCCTGAGAAACAATCCTGAGTCAACTAACGTAACTGTCTCTAGTGATCCTAACTTCCAAAAACCTTATCAGCATATGAGTGGGTTTTTCTTGCAAATCAGCAGTAACTAAACAACTACTCACCGGCCTTAGTGGCCGGTGAGTAGTATCTCATATACCAAGCATCTCTGAAATAACTCTTAACAGCCAATCGGTAGTACCACCAACTTTGTCTATCATTGTTCCTAAAAAGAAAAAACCTACCAATGTCAATACACTCAGTAAAGACAAAGATATCAGTAACGTTTTAGTGAAGAATTCCTTTAACTCTATAAGTGAAAGTTTATCCTCTTTACGAATATCTTCTAGCTCAGCTAAGACAGATGGATGTAAGTTCCTAGCCTCTTCATCTGCTAACTCTTGTACAGCAAGTCCTTCTATGAAGCCCAAGACTATCTCCTTTCTTTGACTCTCTGTCAATATTTCGTATATATCAGTTATGTCTTTATGAAGATGTCCTCTGCTGTGTAAGTTCTTCAGTATCCTTGCGGCAGTTACAGCTTCATTAAATCTTTCTTGTTTTGTTGTATCGTTTTCATCACTCATTTGAGATCTTTAGGATTTAAGTTAAACTGAGTTTCCCAAACCTGACCAAGTATCTGTTGCTTCTGTGGGTCAGGATCGTTACTCATGATAACATTTACTGGTTTAAAAGGTAAATGTGAGACAGAGATATTAACTCTAGCTTTATCTATTTCAGGATAGTTCTCCTTGAGATGCTGTAAAGCATCTTGTAGTTCGATATCGATCTTACACCAAATAGGTTCTGAGTGACTTGGTGGAAGATATACATCTACTTCGTACTTTAACTTAGGAATGATAGCTTGTCGCTTATCTTCAAAGTCCTTATGGTAGTATTTAAGTACGACGTTTTCTGCATTGAATACATATCTATACTTATCGTGACCTTTGTTAGCACATGAACGTAATGTATTCCAAAGATCTTTAGTAACTACTACGTTATCCTCAATAAACTCATTGAGACCTTGATCGTTCTCAACTCGTTTCTTTATAGTGAACTCATAGCTATGATCGTTAGTTTCACGAATACGCCAGCGTTGTGGTTTATCTAACCCTGGTACTATCATGTTACCAATGATTTCCCTTTGGTGGATTTTCTCTACAGCTTGTTGTAAACCATCGATGTTACCGATCTTGGCATACATAACTAATTCGATTTCTTTAGCTATGTCAGCACTTTCTGATGCAATGTTCCATATGTTGATCATTTTTGTTGTTCTTTCTCGATGATTTCGTTCGATGTATCGATATGTTTGATAAGACTTCTGTAGTTCAAACGTATGACTCGGATATGCTCAAGTAGCTGATCGGCATAAACTTTAAGCATATCGCGTTGCTTGATAAGGTCTACAGTATAGCGGTCTTTCTCTATAGAGCTAAAAACTTCAGGATTAGGTCCAGTTGGAATAGGATCAATATTCCGGTGTTGCTGAGGTACGTCAATTGCTTTGTATTTCGTTATTACTACTGGATCAGTGGTAGCGCAACCAACCAGGAACAACGACAGTAAAAGAGTTAAGAAGATTTTGTGCATGATGATTAAAGTGCTTGGAGTGAACAGGCTTGGGGATTATTACCGAACTGAGATTCTTCGGCTTCTTGTATGAGACATCGATGATCGTGTAAGCTCAAGATCACGATATTGGATTCTTGAACTTGAGCTTGGATAAAGTCAGCAACTTCTTGACTATCTGCTATGCCACTGACATCGATCTGTCGATCAAGAGTAAGAACAGACTGATTAGTCTTAGCTTCGATTATCTCGATAACCTTTTGCTTAGCCTTACCTGTTTTAGCTACAGCCGCAACTGTTGTCTTTTTTTCTTTTGTTTGAAGTTCTTCATAAGCAACAAGATACTTGCTGTTGAGAAGTTTCAATGCAGTATTTTCTTGCTCAGCAGCATACGCTACGTCTTGTTCGATCTGGATACTTGTCTGCAAAGCATTGAGTTCGATATCTTTAGCTTGTAATACAGCAGTTAAGCGTTGAACTTCCTTAGCGTTTTTTGATGAAGTATATGCAAGTTGTACAACAGAAGTGATAATTACTAACAGAATGATACCAACAAAGGTAAAGGCTAGTTTATTGAGGATGTTATTGAACATGATGAATGAAAAAAGAAAAAAGGTTTATTGGGAACTAAAGAGCATTGAATATGCTACTGCTATAGCATCGATAGCGTGTTGATCTAGGAGGTTTAAATCAACCTGCATAACAGACATAATCTCAGCCTTCCTACGAATAGCTTCCTTGACTAGTTGTTTTTTATCAACACCATCAATACCTGCTCCGACTACTTTCTTAACAGCTCTTGGTTCTATCAAAACAAAAGGTATGTTGTAGTTATAACTATGTGTTTCATTTCTAACAGCCATGATAACGTCTCTTAGAACTCCATAAGCGTTAGGCATTTTAGGATGATAAAAAGCATCCTCACTAGCAACAGTACATGGGTTATAGAATTCTAAAAGATATCTAAAAGCAGCAGTCAGTCTATAAATTCTGTTTATTGGCGAATCGTCTATCCCTGGATAAACGTTCTGATAAGTATCAAGTCTTGCTGGTACTAATGTAAACGCCGTTACTGATACTAGTCTTTTAGTTGTATAGTCAACATCAATAATAGATACGCCAGCGTTAACGAGTCCTGGATCAAAACCCATTACTCTAAATATCTTAAAATGTTCAGGTACATGTAGACTCATATAACGCTTACTATTTAGGTTAATGAAAATATGTCATACGATCACTGACCAAAAGGTCAGTGATCGAGACCTTAGCGTTAGAGGATATCCAACATGGGGTTGAGAGAACCAAAGTTAAAGTTCAATGTCAAGTCTTTGTCTTCATAACGCATAGGCGAGTTGGTAGACATAAATACAGAAATCTGCGTACCTACAGCTTCTGTATAGTTCTGTGTAGTTCCGTTGAAGTTACCAGGCAAAGCCATGTCTACACCGGAGCATAGTCCAAACTCAGACAACCATGCATAGTCTGGATCACCATACAGAACGGTTGCTGCGTTAAGGATTTCAGAGATTAGGAACTCATCGAAAGTAAAGACACACATAGCGTCAACCCGATAGTAGCTCTCACTTGTATTCACAGTACCGTTGGTATTGAGTACAGGAGGAATAGGTGACATGTCGGAGACAGCGTACTCAAAGTCAAGAGGTGCGCCTGTTACTGAATTGTAGAAACGTTGACGAATGTCAATGTTATCAGTATTGATACGAACTGCATGATATACTTCATACTCAACTCCACGAATGGTCTGAATATTACGCAAACGATATCGTGCTCGCTCTACGCCCGTCAGTCCTTCGTTGACTGGACGAATTGCCATAGGTAGCAAATCGTAAAGACATGTGTTGGTAGGACGTGGTGGGCGATATTTAACCAAAGGCTTGCCACCGGCACCAGGAGCTACTTGAAGACCACCGTTACCGGCTACGAGGTATTTGATACCAAATACTTCTGAAGGCGGAATGAGTACAGAAGGATGGATATCTAGTTTTTGATTTAACGTTGAGTTTGGTTTAGGCCGATACGGCTTATTTAGTTTTTGATGTGCTGACAAAAACTGTCCAGCAAGCGAAGGAACAACGTTATCAATACGAATGGAAGGCATGGTTTATTTGCTCATGAATTTTGTTAAAAGAGACTGCTGTACGGCAGGTGCTAGGCGATCATAGTATGTCTGGGCGTCGTAAACTTCTACCTCAGATGTGGTACGATCAGTTCTTATATAGTCCACTGACTTAAGAATAAGATCATCACCAATAATTTCATAGACAGTGTTATATCTACCTACTACGTTTTCAATATCATCGAACGCTATGTTAAAAACAGTAGACTTATTGGCTAGTTGAATAGTTGGCAAGAAATCGCCATCTAAGTTATAGACTTTATAGTCTTTAGTTCTAAGATACTTAACCCCTATCAGGTCATATACTGTACCTACTTCTAAATCTAACTTTCTAGAGAATCTAGTTATGTCAACTCCAGCTTTGTCTAACTTAACAGTTACTAAAGACTCGTCGTTGATTTCCCTGTGGTAAGCAATAGAGTACGATGTTAAGTGCTGCATCATTGAGATCATAGCACTCTGGATATTTTTAAGTAGCTTGGTTTCATCAATGAAGAAACCTGTTGCTGCTTGGAATATGTCTGATATAAGTTTAGTTCGATCTGCTTCTAGACTAAACTCATAAGGTAGCGAGTTAAGCTTCATCCAGCTCTTGAAATCCATACCGTCTGGTACTTTGATCTCATACAACTTACCTTCAAAGAACCTATCGTAGATGTGCTGTAACATTCCTTTTTTAAGGACTGAATCCATAAGACCAGTTACAGTACCTTGTCTTTTCATTTCATTGAATAACTTTACGCCTATTTCATAGAACTTATTGACAGAGTTAATACCATAAACACCTGGAGAGCTTAGAGGGTACTCTGGATGACCGTTAAGGCTATCTAAAGTATATTCTTTAAGGATAGGGTTACGGTTTGCTGTTGTATAACCAGTAAGATACTGGTATGTTGGCTTGCGTAGCTTTCTTTGTTTTGCTACGTATATTTCACATTTATCAACTAACCCCATGCCAAGTGAGTCGTTCACTAAAAACATGAAATAAATAAGAGCGTCTTTAGAGCTTAATGTCTTAAGGTCTGAGACTCCAGGGAGTTTGAAGTTCACGTATGCACTATAAAAGTTCTTTACTCTAGAACTACTACTTACATATTCTAGGCTAGTGAGATGTATCCATTGTCTTAAAAGTATTTTGTCAAGAGTAAACTCGTCGTCACTGCTATAGTCAGCCATAGCTGAGAATAGTGCTTTAGACTGAACTACTGAACTACTATTATTCTGTATTTTCTTCTCTATGACGCCAGCCTGAGCTTCATGATAGATAGCGTTAGTCGGTAATGTCTTTTGCTCAATACCAAACACTTGCTCTAAAGTATAGTAGTTATTAAGCTTTTCGTTAATCTCAGGATTAAGTGCTTTTGATCGAATAGTTAGATCAGGATACCAGTCGTTGTTAAAACTACTAAGTTGTCGGATACTAAATTCAGACAAAGGTATGAATCTATCTGTCAGTAGTTTTTGTAACAATAGATCAAACCGTTCAACCTTACCAACGTGCAACTGGAGCCTCTTTAAATTTCTATATATGAACATTAACTGTTTAGTAGTCATATATGGAATATATACGTCTAACTTAGAGTTAGATTTAAGATACTCTCTTATATAAAAACTATGAGCAAACGGTGTCTTTGATGCATCTAGTCTTATAGCAAAGATCTTCTGAAGTATAGCTAGATATAGACATGTGTAGTAAGCCAATACATAGTAGGGATTAGTCAAGTTAAATGCATGAACGTACCATCTAAAGGCATGGCCGTCTATGAAATACTGTATGCTGTCAATAAGTTTGTACTCTTGTTGTTCAACGTACTCACTATCGTAGCCAAGAATCTGAAACTCACGAGCATCTATGGCGTTTTGCTTGTCACATGGATATAAAATCCCTAAGATAAGTTCTTCTTTATCTGGATAACGTTGTATCAGAGAATAATAATAACGTGTTCCGTAACGATAAGCATTTTTAGTTGCTAAATGTATCTCTAAGTTTTCTTTGGTGAAATCTATTACTTCCTGGGTGTCCAATGATATGACTTCCATGACCGTACTGTCATGCAAAGGATGGTACTCGCCAGCCAGATGCATGTAGTATGCCCAGGTAGATTTGTCTTCCTTTATAACTGAATTATCTCCATGCTTTGCTATTATTTCACTGTTTAAAATATCAGCAAAAGCACTAAATTTAATTCTTAGCGACATTACCAAGGAGCGACATTGCTCTAGGTACTGTTTTTCAAAATTAGTGTTCATTGTGGAAAGCCCCTAAAATGTCTGATGAAAAAAATAAACCGAATTTCTTACTGAACTTAAAGCAAGGTGGGACAGTTGATCCTGTCAAACTTGTTGCTAGTCGTCCATATGCGGCAGCTATCGCGTCTAAACTTGTTACATCACGGGATGAGATTTTAGGAAGTAAAGCAAGACGCAGGCAAGCTACCACTGCCGAAGCAGGGCAGCTTGATAAAGTTACTAAGGATTTGATTTATCACACCGAGGATAACGAGAACATTCAACTGATGTTTCCCGACATCAAGCTTGCACAGCAGATTGTTGTTAGCTCGATCGTATCGCCAAAAGATATGGTCCAGCCGCATTTAAATTATGACTGTCGTAAAAAGGAAATCCCTGCACAGATCAGAATAGGATTGCTCGATACAACTAAGCGGCATTTTGAAGATGGGTACTTTATTTTAGATCGTCTTTATAAAGTTGTTGATGAGACTTTGTTCCAGTCTGGCGCATACGTTCGTATCACTATTCCTGAATCTATCGTGGATCAGATCATTCACGGTAATACAGAGATCACAACAGAAAGTATCGACAAACTAAAAGAACACTTTGTTGATCCAACTACTGGACTCATGGGTGGTTATTTTGAAAACGAACCAGGACGGATAGCTGCTGAGTCTGCGATTGGCATAGATTCCAGTAAACCTGAACCCTTTATCTATAAGAACAAAGAGTCTGCTTATGCTTCTTGTAAGTATATAGATTTCACAGATAACTACGAGATCATCAAAGTTCCTGCTCTACAAGGTAAGTTTAAAAAACTTAAGACTCGCTCTATTATCAAAAAGAGAGCCGCTAGACTTAGTGCTGCTACTGAAGCTGAGAAACTATCTGACGATAGGATACAAAGTCTGTTGTTTTCTGGTCGTCAAACAGTAACTAAGGATTTCCACGAGATTCCTAACAGTAGTGATGCTAAGCGTAGGTCTATTGGTCGTACCCTGTCTATGCATTGGCCAACAACTTCTATCATTCCTATCTATTCGCCAGGTGATCCAACTAACCATATTGGGTACATTGGTATCGTAGATCAAAATGGATATCCTATCAGTTCTAACGATCAAACGTTACGTACTCAGCAACTGACATCTATGTTGAGTAACGAAACTGGCATGCAAGGTAATGACTTAGGTCACTTCCTTATAGATCGCGCTAAGAATACGCTTCATGGTAAAGGATCCATGAATCAGCAGTTGGAAGTTGTCACTAGGCTCTTTAGCACTATGCTTGAAGAGAACATCATCAGACGACTGAAGAACGGTATCAACGAAGATTCGTTTAAGCTTAGTGAGAATCAAGACATCTATCAACTGATGATGGCTCGTACTTTCTCTAACCAATATACACGTATTGTTTATATCCCTGAAGAGTTTGTAACATACTACGCTAATGAATACCATAAAAATGGTATCGGTAAGTCTATAACTTATGGAATGACGTATCTGTCTTCTTTGAGAGCTATGACTCGCTTAGCTAAAGTGACTGGCATGCTTAAGACAGCTATTCCTATCACTCGTGTGAACGTTACGTTTGCTGAGGACGATCCTGATCCACATGCAACTGCTGAGATGATCGCTCATGATGTACTGAGATACAAAGCTCCTCCATTACCTATTGGTAATAA
>JACCDZ011847603.1_pt1 | contig 19470 bp, 7 predicted proteins | sample 7449551 | NCBI WGS metagenome assembly JACCDZ01 (sample SAMN15323452, study PRJNA562643) | freshwater metagenome | isolation source: river surface water | place: USA:Blue River Watershed | collected 2017-08-18
AATGTTCGAATGATCTTGAACGGACTTTTGGTAAGCCCCTTGGTTCGATCATACATCACATCAAAGATGGAGACATAGAACATTGATGGCATCTTTGTCTCAGTCTCGAATGACTTTCCAAAGAATTCATGTTCTTCTTTGTCTTTTACCAGATAGTCTTTGATATATCCTTTCCCGGTGATGAGGATTTCTTTTGTGACTTCCTTGAATGTTTCACGGCCACATCCTCGGAAATCGAATGCATCTGAACAGAGTTTCTTGAGGACTGGTTCATTGATTCAGAATTCATAACCAAAGTCAAAGATATTTCCGAACATGGTGTCAACGACTGATGCAACAAGTGGGTAGTCAACATTTGACTGCCAACCATCAAGCTCGGCAAGACGATCATTTACGAACCCAAGATATTTCTTGTAGTTCTGAATGTACTTACGGAATTCATTATTATGAAAATCCATAGTAGTCTGGCGAATGATGAGCTTGATGTCATCAATCTCTTTTTTGAATTCAGTGTTTAGTTTGATTTCTCAATCAACAATTTGGAATTTAGGATCCATAATTAGTAAAGTCGGTTATGATATGAGGAGTAGTCTTCATCATCATTGTAAGATACGATTTCTGAAAATCAACTCTCTTTTACAAAATTTTCGATATCTTCTCTCGACTTTAATCAAAGGATGAGATAAGCATAGACCACAGCATATGCCATAGCAAGAACGAGATCATCTTTCTTTTTTCATTTCCCCTTATAGAGAATGACACTTCCATTCCCAGATTTCATCTTCACAAAGTTTTTTAATTGCTCGATGAGATCATGAAGATCGTTTGGAATGTGAAAGAGTCTTTGGTTGAATGCAGTCGCAGTTGTCGTGATAATCTTCCCCTTATTACAGGTCCAGAAGTGATGAGTCTTGTTGTATGAAAGTTCTCATTGACCAGTGGATTTAAGCCAACAGTCAACGATTCCATTCACATCTTGTTCCGATACTGCTTCACCGACTCCGGTTCGGTCACCGATGATAAGCATATTCTTGAATCGCTTCTTGTACTCTTCCGCATATTCGAGCTGAGTTCCGTATCGTGCATTGCTTACGATGCGAGCCTCTTCGACCTCCATATGCTTGAGATTGAGGAGAACAAGACCACAAGTATCTTGAAGTTTTCCGAGATCAAATCCAAGGATTCTGAGGTCGGTATCAGCATATTTGTTTCGATCTGCAGATACAATGTACTGAGAGGAATCAAAGACATTGGATTCTTCCAGGATGATACAATACCCTTTGGCATAGAACTCCTTGTCTCACTTTGATCGGAGTGCTGCCTTAGCTGATTCGAGAACAACCTTATACTCCTCATCGGAGAGATTGCTCTTCATCAGTTCGTTGTCATCGATGGTGACACGCATAGAGTGGATTCGAGGATCCACACCAGTTTCTCCATCAACCAAGAGTTTATAGAACCAATGATCTCGAGGAGTCTCCTCGTTGATCGTTGATATCAAAAAGAATGTATCTGTTTCGAATGCTGCGCGCTGATGGAATGATGCCCAGAAATCATCTGGAATACGAGCGGCTTCATCAATGATGGCAACATCGGCAGAGATACCCTCACCTTGCGCTGAACCAAGTTCGCTTCCACCTTTTCCATATCCATAGAGAGACACAAGCTGAAAAATGTTTCCAGTGATATTACACTTGATGATATATCACTTTCGATTGATTTCGATAATAGGCTTACCATTGAACTTTTTCTTGGTCAGATCTCATAAAAGAGATTCGATGTACCGCATGACTTCCTCACCAATGTTCTGCTTATCAGGAACAAAGTATTTGATATTGCGATATCTTCTTCCTCAGTATCAAGGTTTTTGGGAAAATAATTCTCTGGCCACGATAAGTGCTGCGAGAAAAGTTTTTCCCTGTCATCGAGATGTAGCAATCACATTGTACTTATTCCAATGGATCAATGCTTTTCTTGCCCATGTGAAGAGTCGAAACATCGCGTGCGCTCGCAGGAGATGTGTGTATCAGAATTGTCTCTTTGGATCACCAATGTCTGTATTCACAAATCATTGAGAGATTTCTACATCCAGGATCTCATCAAGGGATGCATCAGAAGATTTGATCATTCCCATTGAACCACCTTGTTTTCTTCATAGATGAACCTTTTTCTCTCACTTTGGATATCCAAAGGCAATAACATCAAGCTCCGGGTGATAGAACACTCAGAGTGATGTAGAGATATTTCGGATAAAGACATAGAGCAAGTCATCGATAATTCCTGATTGGGCCATACTTCGTAGCCAATGTTTTTGGAATTCAGATGTGTAATCTTTCCCTGAGGCGAGAAAAGGCACATCGAGTATCAATGGTTTATCTCAGAACATTTCCTTGATAACACCATCGGTTACTTCAAACTTCACTCTCTTCCATTCAGGAGAGACATATTGTTTTTGATAGACTTCATCTACAACACGAAAGACCGTCTCGGAAGAACGGTCTGATTCGGTGTAGAAGAGCTTTTGCTTTTCTTTTATGAGAGATCGGTCATTGATGAAAGATCAGCAGAACTTTCTGAATGCACGATTTACAGGGCTAGGAAGAAACCCGATATCAATATCTTTGAGTGTGAGCATTAGTATTGAAGTGTATCTCCTTTGGGAGTATTATTAAAAATGGCTACATTCGTAGTAGGGCTAAGTCACTTTACCTTTGCTAATTGTAATATCAACTTCACAGCTTCGAGTACCACCTTGTTGTCTCGGTAGATTTCTCAGCTATTTGTTTTGATAAACGATTCATTGATAAGGGACTGGATGGTGGTTGCGATACCTTTCATATCGAATCACAATGACACTAACTCCACCATGATAGCTGATGAGAACTGGTCGTTCTGCATCAGCTCATGGGCTTGTTGTATCATCAAAGCTTTATCATCATTCATAATTTGAAAAAGGGAGGTCAGGTCTAACTCACTTACTATAATGTTTTGGAGGTTTTCTTCAACTTATTTTTTGTTTAATCTTTCATTTTGCCTTCTTCGGCTTCGCCATCTTAACAGTTTTTGTCTGAGGTCATCCTCCAGGAGTGTAAGTAGTTCCATCAGGTTTATTGTCAGGAGATCGAGAAGTGAATCCTCGGAATACTTCCTGAACATAGAACTTGGTATACTCAACCATAGCAGGTAGCTGTGCTTGCTTAATGTCAAAAGTAATTGGGGTAAAGTCAGAAGTAATTGGAGTAGTCTTTCTTTGAATATATTTATTTGGATCTGAATCAATAAGTCATTCTTTTCAATTCATCATATTCTTTACAGGAGAAAATTGCTTTGAGTAATTTGGTCTTTTGCCAGAATAAGCAGAACTTTGATACTTCGGTTTAAATGAACCCATGTATGATTTACTATAAGCAGATTTATTGAATTCATATCCTATAGTACTTGTATCATAATCTTTTGAATCAGATGATACCTTATATAGCCAATTCGATACAAGTTTCTGTGAATCATGTGTAAGTTCTTGAAACTTGTTTTCATTCTGAAGTAATCCATACAATGCTTTATTACTACCCATAATGATTGCTGCCTGGTTCGCAAGCTTTGTTTTTCAATCCATATAAGGAAGATCCTGAACTTCTTTCAAATGCTTGAGCATAATCTTTACAGAGGTTTCATTGGCAGGAAGAGATTTATATGCAAGTGCAAATCGACTCATCAATGAAGCAACAGAGGAGTCACCATTCTTCATAACCTTATGGACAGTGTAGTCTGCTGATAGATAATCAAAGATTCATTCTTGCATAAATCGTGTCCCAAATTCTTTCTGATACTGATCAAGCATTGGTCACTTATTCTTTTTCATATCTTGTTCAATAACATTCCATACAGCTGTTTTATCGAGATTCAGAAGATGCTGATTCTCAAGCAACACTTTTCTTTGAATAAGTGGCTCAAGTCTCTCTGAAATAATCTTACTATCTTTAGTCCCAAGTCGCTCCTTTGCTCGCTTTATCTCTTCTTGTTGCTTCTTATAAAGAACAACTTGAATGAGAGTAGGTGTGGCAATGTTTGTGGCATTGCTCAGAACGGCAATAGTTTTTAGATCTTCCCGAGATTTTGCCGTATTTACATTAAAGAGATCTTCAAATGTTTTTCCAGTCTTACTTTGCAATTCAAGAAGTTGCTTCTCAACCATATCAAAATGAATGTCCTTAATATCTTTTTTCCCTGTAGATGAGTTTGTAGTAACTTTATTTCATTTCTCATCAAGATCATTAAGCCTATTATATACTACAAGATCTTTCCAAATGTTTTCAAGGGCAAACTTTTCTTGCTCAGTAATTGTCATAGAGTTTCTTCCTATAAGATCTTCAAGCATATAATCCTTTCCGATATCTCCACCATTGATAAGGGACTTAAGTTTTGGATCATCCATTGCAAGTTTCGTGATAGCTTTGATAGCATCGTTAGAAACAGATGTATGCATTCCATCAAAATTAAATGCACTTTTAGCGAATCATAATACTGTTTCAAAAAATCATTTATCTTTAAATGATGCAAACTTTTGCTCCATATACAGATCATTTAACAAATCTTCCTTACGAGTATTTGTTCCTGTTGCGAGTATTCCAAAATTTGATCACATCTGAACTGTGTTGAATACATCATTTGTATGCTGCATCGCATTAAAGGTCATAAATGATTTATAAGTATTATTAATAGCAAACATAAATGCATCAGTAATACTTGCCTCTGGACCTCCATTTTCTTCAAGAATAGAATCTGACCGATACTTATCAAATGTCATACGAATCACTTGTGGCTGTTTGAAAAGTCTCATCATTTTCTCATATAAAGAAATAGCTGTAAATCAAATCTTATCTCCAATGGTTCATTCATACTCTGATGCAGTACTGTAGGCATCAATATGTCTTCAAAGTAATATCTCAAGTGACACCAGAGTATTGGAAAAAGATTTTGCGAATGATGTAAAGTCTACCTTATCTTCTGGATTATCTTCAAACTTCTGAAACTTTAGATAGAGTCAAGCAGTATAAATCATTTGTCGAGCAAGCATGTTATTATATGAAACAAAATCATGTATATGCGCTTTGAATCATTGAATGTCTCATGCTTTTAGTCTTCCAATAGCTGAGAACATAGACATCTCTTTTTCTACAAGTGTTGCTGCTTTGTGGAAAGCCCACCCCATAAGGTATGAATTTGCCTGCATAAAGAATCGTATCAAAGCACTATCAAAATATGCATGTGCATTTTCAAAGATAGTCGCACGAGATATTGGTGATGATGATACTGCTCCACCACCAGAATTGGTGAAGTTTGTTCTCACTCGATTATTGAATGCCAATACGAATGTATCTCAGAACTGATCATACTTCTTAAGAAAATCATCATAGTCTTTTATCCCAAGTGTGTCCATCTGCTCAAGAATAGCTGTAAGCTTTCGCATATTCTCAAGTGGCCAGTCGTTAAACCCAAGAGCATTATTTACAAATGAATCAAGAAGTTCTCATGATTTGATTTGTGATTCCTTAGATACTCAAAGATTGATTTTAAATGGTGATATCTTATTATTTGCTTTTGTAACAATTCATAGAACTTTATCTAATCATGTTGCAGCTCATTTTCATGTTTGCTCAGTAAGTTCTCAAAGAACTTTTGATAATGCAGATTCACTAATATTTTTTCAATGTCCTGTCCCAAAACGAATAGTAGACTCAAAATTAAGAATATCAAAATTATTTGCAATTCTTAATGCAGCTTCCATATCTTTCCAATTCCTTGCTCGAAATGCTTGAAGCTCTATAAGATTTGGTACAATCTGTGCTAAGCCTGCGACAATGTTTCCTTGGTGAAGTACTGATGCAAGTCACCCATATGAAAGTTCATAATGCAAAGCTTGGAAGAATGAAAGGATATTTTCAAGAACTCATGGGGTTGTTCTGAAGATAAGATTTGCCATAGCTGCTTTTGTAAAAGAAGATACTTCTTTACCTACAGCCTTTGCTTCTTTGTCCACATAAGAGAAAAAATCATCCTTGCTTCCTATACCATTCAGTTTTGTGGCAAATTGGAGATCACCTTTTGTTGCCTCAATAACATCAGTCATCAAAGAGAAGTCAATCTTTTTATATGATCAATGTACATCATATCCCATCTTTGTTATATCATTCAATGCCTTAGCAACATGACCTGTTACTGCTGTATTATAATCAATAACTTGTTTCATGAAGTCATCATTTGCTGTAAGATTTGTTAATGACATCTCTGAAAATAGTGTAGAGAGTTTTGATTTAATAACATCAATATCTGTTGGTATGTATCGTCATTCATTATAAGTAAGAAACTCTTTCTGTATCTTACGAATAAGATTCGTTTGTCCATCCTTTGTAAGTCAGAGTTTCTTTATGTATCGGAATATAGAGTTTTTCTTTCCGACTCCGAGTATAGTGTCAGAAAACTCTCTGGTATTGTAACGAGAAACCTCATCCATGAGTTTAATTCCTGTTCATTCCACAGTTAGCGCATTAAGATAAGAACGAATATCAGTATCTGCTAATTTAATTCCAGGAGCAAATGCTGAATAAAGTTTATCCATAGTGACCTTCCATCAATCAATCTGAGTTTGCACCAATCATGTCATCTCTTGTAAAGATTCTTCTTTCCATCTGTCTGATATTACGATACCTCGCAACTCGACTTCTGGAAGATCATAGAATTGATGTTCTATCTTCTCATTAAAAATCGGATCAGGAAGATTTGATATATCTGTTTTCTCCAAAGTGTCGATAACTGATTCTATCTCATCTTTCTGTGCCTGCAATCGAAGAATAATTGATGCATTATCTTCTCATGATTCTTCAATCGCGCTAAGATCTTTGGTAGTCTGTACAATATTTTCTTTTAACTGAGATATAATTTTGTCTTGTTCAATAATTTTCTGAGGATTTATTTCAAATCAGAACTTTTTATTGATCAAATCATATGCATTGTTGTCTTGTAATTTTTTGATTACATCAGGAAGATCAAGCTCATTAACAATATCCATGATAATCTTTCGATATTCTGTATCATTCGTAACAAGGAAATCAAGTTTCAATAGATCTCCAAGAAAATTATATGAGTTTGTTTCACCACGAGATGCTGCATAGAACATAGTAGCAAATCTTTCTTCTAATCAAAGTGGTAGCTCTTTAATAAAATCCTTAATAGCTGAGAATTTTACTTCTCATTCAAGTGGAATAGGCTTTTTTGTTTTCTTATCTACCCCTCAACCATTGAGATATATACGATCAATCTCATTAAATGATTGAGAAAGTTTTGGGAAAGCAGATCGAAGTTTCTCTGCAAGCGCATCCCCCATAGCTATTTTCTCATTTATTTTCTGTGTCTTATTGAAATATCATGACTTACTATTAAATCAAACATTATCAAGAATATCAAGAATCTTCTTGGATGATTGTGTTTTTTCAATCATCTTTCTTACAATAACTGGATCAATATTATTTCATATGATAGAAATATTCTCCAGAAATTTTGGATTCAATATAAAACTATCCTCTATAAGTGATTTTGTAAAACCAATATGTGTACCAGATATTTTACTGTCTTTATTCCAAAACTTAGAAAAGAGTTTATTGATTCTCTGTTGTGTATATCAATCATCCTTAAATTTTTGATAAAGGATATCCATTGCTTTATCTTTTGTATCAGCTAATCCTGAAATCTGTTTAGATATAAATCAATACACTCCTCACTGATCTTTAATATCAAATATACGTCAGAATCATTGAGAGAGTGGTGTGATAACACTCTTAATAGATTCCATATCAAATCCCATTGTATCACCAAGTTTATATATCCAATCTTCTGGAAACTTATCTGCATCTTTAGATCAGAAATCTACAGCCATTTGTAGTGAGTTTGCTGCTTCAATTTCAAAATTATTGTTTCATCTTCTTGCGTTCTTCCATGCATCACCAAATGTATCATACAAATCTTTTAATGTTTTATAATCTTTAATCCCAGTTTTCTGTAATCCAATTGGATTCTCTGTATTTTCAGAAAGAGTCTTAAAGATATTATCCAATATGAAGAATGTTCGATTTGTTGCAGCTACTGTTCCAACTGATTGCTTAGCGATCAGCGCTGTATTTCTTGATTGAAGAAAACTTTTTCCAGAATATTTTTTCATACCAGATCATTTTTCAATCTGTGCCACCTCAATAAATACATTATCAAAAGCTTGGTCTTTTATGAGTCTTGTTGCTTCATCGATTGAAAGTGTATCATTATTTGTAGCAAGCCTTAATACTGATGTTGCATAAAACTTTCCAATATCGTTTGATGTATTTAGGAGATACATGTGGTCCCCATCATGATCTGCCTCAAGTTTCTTATAGGTAGTTCTTGGATGGGCAACAACCTGCTTTGGTCCAAAGTTCTCTTGGAACTCTGGTATATTTTTAAATCGTGGATCTGTATTTGCAACAAGTCTATATACTCAGAGATTGTATAATGATGGAACTGGATATCTATAGTTCACAACATCAAAGTTATTTTTCTCAACTGCCTGTTTCCAGATATCGCTATCAACAGAAACAACAAGTTCATTAAGACCAATAGCATCATTAGACATTTTAATAAAAATTTCTTGTCATGCTTCTGTTGGTTTTTGAATAATAGAATTTATCTCATCAATAGCCATCTTAAGTTTATCATTCATCGTGGATCCATTATACATTCAAATTCAAAGATTTGATACCGTACGAGTGAGATCGGATATCATGTCGTTATATGAATCGGATTTAATTCTAAAGTCTGCCAATGAGCCAAAATAGGTGTCTATTACTCCCTGAATCTTTTTTGACAATACAGAATTCATTTGAAGCTGAAGATCTACTGGAAGTTTTACATTCACAGAAAGAGATCCTGTTACTTCTTCTTCATGCTTAAATGTATCGGATGATGCATTCTTAAAGAATGATGTATCAATATCAGCTTCTCACTCCACAATATATTTCTTTCCATTGATGGTGATCTCATATTGTTTTTCTGGTGGAAGTTTTTGTAATGGATAATTAATTTTTAATGAGTCTTCATCCATAGCTACAATATGGCCATCAATATTTTTCCCCTGCTTTTTAAAAGACGACTTTGAGAAAAGAGCTTTACCAAGAACTTTCTTTCAATCTATATCGCCAAAAAGATGATCTTTAAATTCATATGAATTTTTTAATCAACGAATTTTATCTCTTAATTGAATCAATGATGGTGAAACAAATGCAGAACCATCCTGCATATTCTTTGTTTCAGATGCAAGTTCTTTAGAGTTTATGTGATATGACTCAGAGACAAGTTTTAGTTGAAGAAGTTTTACTGGTTGTACTACTCAATCAAATGTATGAAATGTAGACATCATTGGGGCTTCTCGTTTTCTAACTTTACCATTATCTAGCATGAATTTCTTTGCTTCATTTATCTTCTCGATAATAAAATCCAAGAAGTTTCTACTTGCAATATACTCTGCATTACTATATACAATCTCATTTTTCTCTTTTAATGTTGTATCTGAAAGTATTTTCTTTGCATCAGATATTGATTTCTTATAATCAGCAATGACCTCTGGATCATCTTTCATTTTCTTAATATCAACCATAAGATCTTTGAAAGAATAATCTCAGATAGTAAGACCATTAGCAAATGTATATTCTTGTCTGTACATCGTAAGCTTCTGCTCTGGTGTCATTTTATCAACTCCAAGGAATTTTCTTGGTTTATAAAAAGTAAACGCAGATGTTTTATCTCCATAGTTTCATACAAAAATATAATCAGAAAGATCTTTATATCACAAAGTAAGTCCAATCTCTTTTCTTTTTTTAGGAGTTTCATTATTAAACATCCTTGCAAATTCCCACATTGGATTTGCAGAATCTTTATTTTGAAAATAAAATTGTTTAAAATCTTTTTCATCGAGACCTTGAATAGTGACAATATCTACTCACTTGTTTAAAAGATTCTTTATTATAAGAGGAACTTCACTATATCGAAATTTCATCATTGTCCCATCTGGATTAAATTTAATCTCTTTCTTTTTCTTCACAATATCAATAATCCTATCATCCTGAATAAATCATTGAATCCTTTTTATTCGATCAATAAATGTTCTTTGTCCAATAGCATATTGAAGTGCATCATCAAATCAATCGACAGTATTTCATGAATCATCCATTACTTTTATACTGTCAGTGTATACTCATCGTATAAAAGAAGAAACTTTCTCTCGAATAAAATCTTTGCTAAGTGTATCGATATTATTGTTATCTACATGGAGTGAATCAATAAACTCTTTGACAGAAGTATTCTCCTTATCAAAGTACATATCAACAAGATTTACTTGTTGATTCTCATCAAATCAAAAATATTTTCTAATATTTTTATTTAAATTCTCATCTTGCCCTGTAGATGAGTTATTAATAAAAGCTGTAATCTTTTTAAGAATTGGATTTGTATCTTTTGATTGGATATACTCTTTTGCATATGTTGCTTCAGCATTTCTTAACGAATGTATAAGCTTTGTATAATTAAATGTATCAACAGTAATTCCATCCTGTAATACAAATTTATTGTACATGTTTTCAACATATGCCTTAATTTTGTCAGAAACATCTGAAGAAATAATACCAGTAAAATAATCATGAATACCATTAATATCTCCATTGGAATAAAATTCTTTTGTCTTTGTTAATACAGACATCAGATATTTTTTATCTTCTGAAGAATATCGTGCAATATTAATTTTTTCAAGATTACCAATATCTATTTGCTTTGACTTTATTGTAGACATGAAGTTAGCAGAAAACTTTTTAGCAGTCGCTACCATATAATTGTCTACCATTCCTCGAACAATTTCTAATGTATTTGCTCATTGTTTATTTTCTAATGATGCAAGACTTGAACTTAAAGCTGATTTTTTCTTCTCAAGCAAATTCATTTCATCAATAATATCATCTTTTATTTTTTGATCTGGAGAATATATTTTAATCTTCTTTAATGAATCGATTTGATTTTGCATTAAATCTATTTCTCAAATGATTCTATTCTTTGAAACTGTAAATTCTTTATCAATATTATGAGAAAGCTCTTGAAGAATAGGTTTAAATTCATTAAAATTATTTTTTGCTTTCGATATTGCTGAGATGTTATCATTTAATAATAGATGTGATATAGCTTTTACTTTATCATCAAATGCAATCTTTCCATCAAATACTCTTTGAAAAAAGTCATCAATAAGCTTTTTATTCTGAATATACTTCCCAATAAAAGTAAGAATCATTGGCTTAAGAAATTTATCCTGAGAGTCTATAGCTCAGTCAAATATTAATGCCACCGATTCAACTATATCATTCTTTATCGGATCAATAGAATGTCCATAAGAATTAAGGATATCCAGAATTACCTGTTTATTAATAGCTCAATCTTTAATAAAAGATTTCTCATAATTAATTGAATCAATAGCCATCGCAGCGTTGAGTCCAGATTCAAAATCAAACTTTCCATTTTTCAATCCATACTCAATAATTTTATTCTTTATGGAGGATGTTGTTGCAGTATAATTCCCAAGATTTCCATATTCTTTATTTGTTTGATATTTTCCATCAAGCTTAGAGGAAATAATATCTCTCTGTGGAAAATCCTTTCAGAAGGTAATATATGTTCCAGATATTACAGAGCTTTCTTTTGTCGTAAAATTCTCTCCAATATAAGATCAGTAATATATATTAATAATCCCACCATGATTATTTGCATGTTTAATTATTTTATCCTGGTCTACTTTGCCATCTGCTTTTGTTGCTCCATCGATACCATTAATCTTTTGATATGAAGAAACTACATCTTTTCATTGGTATTGTCCATAGAAATCTGATACTATTTTTTTTAAGATTGGAATAAATTTCTCTGTTGCTTTGAGTCCGTCTTCAATAGTTTTAACCTTTCCACTTAATGGAAGATTAATTGTCCCACGACTTCAATGCAAAATATTCTCTACTGTTTTTTTGAGAGAATCTAATGGTATTCAATTTGATTGATCCAATAGGTGAGATATTTCTGGATCAGATAAGTATTCTTTAAGATCATTTACATATCGATCAATAAACTTTCTTGAATATGCACTTGCATTATCCGCTTTACCAGAAAGAACTGATACAATCTTTTCTTCTCCATCATGATGAATTTTAAATTTACCTTGTTTCATAAGATCAACAAAACTTGCCCCCTCATCAATAGATGCACGAAGATCTTTCTCAGAAATAGTAATTACTTTTTGCTCAAAATGTTCTCCATTTTTAGCAGGAACAAATTGGGTGAGTTTAATCATTGGAGAAAACTCACGAGAGGTATATTTTGATTGAAGTAAAATTTTTGATTCGGATATAATATCAAATGCCTTACGAATAACTTCTATATTCTCAACAGGCTTTGGAAGTGCCATTCGAAGTATAGCTACATTATTTCTTATCTCATTAATAGTTGATACATAAAGATCATCAATCTTATTATTTTTGATAATTATATTATCAATACTTCCTCCTTTCCCAAGGATATCAAGCTTATCAAGTTGTTTTGATATCGTAGCATTCACTAGAGCTTTCTTTTCAGGAGAAAGAGTAGCAATGTCCTTATAAGTAAAAAGCTCAACAAGATTATCAATCTCTGGCTTTGGTATGCCAGTATATCCTATCATTCGAGATATCCCAATCCCTGATGATGTAAGAACTTTCTGAAGCTCTTCCTTTGCTCAGGCTTTATCTAGCTCATCAAGATGTTCAAATACCATCTTTCACATCGCACCAGGCTTTGTGAATATATCAGTAACATCTTGTTTTGATGTAGCCATTTGAAATGTTTCTGCTGCGCTATAGAGAAATTTCTTTGCTTGTTGTACATCCATAGTTATTCATTGCTTTTTTGCAAGATCTGAAATATTTTTATGTATTTCTTTATTGGCAGGATCTTCAATAAATTCATAAAGAAGTCTATTCCCAGAAGTATATCCTCATTTTACTCATTTCCCAATAGAATAAAGTGATGTATCAAATGCGAGATTTGTAAATGAATTTACATCATCAATCAATTTTGACGGTGCTTGTTGAAGAGCTATATCTAAAATTGGATCTCATGCCGCTCACTCTACTGCTGTAGTAGTTGCATACTTAGCGAGCTTCCCTGATGTAGATAATACTTTCCCTGCTATCGGAAGATCTACAGCCTTACCTGCAATCTGAATAGGTATCTTCATAAACCCATTAGGCTGTAACACTTTTCCTAGCAGAGATTCTGTTTTTGTCATAGCTCATCCAACTCATTTTGTTGCTAATACCATTCCAAGAATTGTATCTTGTTCATAGTTTGCGATAGACCCAATTTGTTTGATCCATCATTCTCCTGCATACATAATATTACGAGTTTCCTGCGCTATACGATATGGAACACCATCTCGTTCAATATCATAAACTTGATCAAAAAAGTTACTCACTCATGTAGAGAGAACTCATACTGATCACATTACTGTATCATACACACCTTTTCCAACTCTTCATTTTTGATGAGCAAGTTGTGTATTCGCAACAAAAGATTCTTTTGAATTTAAAAGTTTAAGATCTGATTCTGATAAAGAATTATATACATTCGCCTGTGCTTTTTTCTTTAAATCAATATCTGAAAGTGTTTTATACTGTGGATCTGCTTTAAGTTTAGCTGCTTCAGTAAGTATGTTTGATTTAAACCTCTCATCTATTTCTGATATCTCCTTCCACTTTCATGCAAGTTTTTCAGCATCTTCTCCACCATTAGCCATTATGTCGTAGAGAAACAACTTATTGTTCACTTTATCATCAATAAGTGAATCAATATTATCTTGGTATCTTGACTGAAAATTTGCAAGATTTGGATTTGATTTAATAATAGAATCGTTTACCTCCTCAGTAACATCAGAATAAATTTTCTGATTAAATGAAAATAACTTATTCTTTTTGAAATCTTCCTGTTGGCTATTTACATATTTATCATATTCGTCAGATCCTCATTCCAATGTTTCACTAAGATATTTCTTCTTTTGTGAATCTATATCTTGGATTTCTTTTTCTACCGAAGATATATTTTCTTGAAACTTTCTCTGTGTTTCCATGATTTGATTTTTTTGAATTGCAGGAAGTGATTGAAAATATCATGCCTTGAATTCATTAAATTCATTTATATCTGAAATATTTGTAATACCTTTAGACTCAAGATATGACTGATATGCCATTGACTCAAAATCAGATAGGGCTTTATATTCAGGATTCGTGGCGATATCGCTAATCTTTTTTTCTTTTTCTTGTCGTGCTTTATCAAAAGATGATACTTTATTATTCAATGCAGAAGTGTCATTTGTAAAAAAGGATGAACTCTTAAAATTCAAACCATTCATTCATAATAGGTTCTTTCATGCATCTGCTAATCCTCATAATAAATCTGATGTATATGAAAATGCTCATGATGAATGAAGATCTTTAGCTTCATTAATTCTCTCTTGTTCTTTATTAGAGAATGTTGCAGGTTTAAATGATTGTAATGCATTATCATCAAATCAATCAAAGACATCAAAAACTTTCCCAGTAGCAACAGTCGAGACTACATTTTTTGCAGGCTCAACAACTGGTTGAAAAAAATTACCAACACTCGTGATAGCATTCATAAGACCACCCCCTTTATCAAGGAATCCTGGTTCTTCTTTCTTAGGCTCAGGAGTTGGTTGATTTGGAATAACAGCTTCTACTGGTGTTATTTGATCAGGCATAAGAAAAAGATGTTAAAAAATACCCTAGGATTTTACCTAGGGCAGTGCTAAAAGTCAACAGTTTTTATATCGGAATTTCCTTTTGTACTTGGGAATACTTCTCATTTTATGAAAGTGATAATTGTACCACTCGATGAATTGTCGATATCGAATTTCAGAACCTCTCGAGCGATGAAAAGTTTCTGTCGATATTTCTTGAGAACGACTTCCCAATTGGCATTCACCCATTCCCACATTGTTTTTGTAGATGGGGATATGGAAGCCCCATCGAGAATGTCGAGATATTGCTCGAGAACGAACTTATTGTAGTCCGATCATTCCCATTGATACTTCTCTCCAGATGCTCCGGTGTAGGTAAGTACCTTTTTGAGATTCTTGATTGTCTGATTTACATTGAGGAATTCATCAGGATCCTTTGAACCTGTAAGAATTTCTGGAAGAATGGTGTAATCAGAATCCTCCTTAACACAGAGTTTGAATTCGTAAGAGAGCTGATTGATCATGCTCAATACTTTTCCTTTGATGATGGCAGGGTTATTGATGTACCCGAGGGCGATATCAATATCTTGGTTGAACTGGTCTTCATTGAAGATTGTACTTCCGTCAAAGAGTTCGTACTCTTGGATTCCAACGGATCCACACCAGGAAAGTAATTGAAGAAACATTTTGAATCGATCATTGACCGATGTTTTTACAGACCTACGAAGTTCTGTAAGGTGATTTCGTGGAACAAAATGGTTTTGGAATTCTCGATCCCTGAGAAAAGAATAACAATCTTTTGTAAAAGACATAGCACTATGTGATTAGATTAATCGTAATATATAGGCTTTTTTAAAAAAAGCAACTATAATCACGGAGAATTTTTCTCATATTCCGCTTCTTGTGTGACAATGAATTCTCATGTTTCAAAAATTGGATTGATCACAAATGATGTTTTTTTCCCAAATTTATTCTTTGTCATATCGAGCTGTAAGAATCCAGATGATTCCGAAAGAATGAATACGACATCAGAGGCTGCAAAGAAAGCACCCGATCATTTCAGCATGACAGTATCTCCAGATTTTCCACGACTTTCGTTATTGACTTGAGATATAGAATACACGACAGACTGTGTCTCGATACCGATTCGCTGTATTCCGAGCGCGATATCTTCAAACTTTTCGACTGATGATGATCATGCACCTCGAAGTGCTTGGATGTAGTCTATGAAAATAATATCAAATTTTTCTAGCTCGGTAATCTTGTGTATATCCTTGACAGTGAATACATCCTCATAAAGAAAAAGGTTCTTAAAATCCTCTCGCAATACTTCACGATTCCCCATCATGATGTTTGTGTAGTGGTCCTTGTAGTATGATTTTGCCACATGAGAGAGTAGCATTCCGGTATCTACCTCGAGAGAAAAGTATCAAATCTTTTTCCCTTGTCGGAGAAAGTGCGCTACATAGGCATAAGAAAACTGAGACTTACCAGTGTTTGAGAAAGCTCCGATTGTGTACACTTTCCCCTCTATCACTCCTTGTGTGTATCGATCAATGATAGGAAATGGCCCATCGAATCAAAGTCGTCATCGCTCCTTGATTCTTTTTTTCATGAAGTTGAATTTCTCAAAGGCAGCATCGATATTGATTGGCTCCTTTTTCCGTTCATCTTCGATGAGATCCATAATCTTACTTCCGTATTCTCAACTGCAAAGAAGCTCGTTTATATCCTTGACTCAGTATTTTCCAACATCAAAAATTGAATATTTGATATCAGAAAATTTTTCGATAGTTCCGGCTCCTGCCTCATCAGCATCAGGAATCAAAATGATTTTATATCCTCTGTGATAGAATTCCTTGACGACATCAAAACCATCTGTGGCTGATTTTAATCAAACGACATTTGGATCAAACTGCACGAGAGAGAGATAATCCATGAGTCATTCAACCACGAAGACAACTCGTCTATCCTTGTTGATTTTGTGCATGAATACTCACTTGCTATTGGTTCCTTTCTCGATCATGAATCTTGGACCCTCTGCAAGAATGGAACGACTCTGGAGAGTAATCATACCAGTCATATCGTAGATCGGGCAACAAATATACCCATTGTTATTTTTAGCAATGCCCTTTATTTTGTCTGGATCTACTCATCGAGATATGAGATATTTCCGTTGTGCATCGTTGAAATCAGGAAGACTCTCCCATTTATTTTTGATATTGATCTTGTATGCCACCGGTGCTTGCCCGATAATATTCAGAAGTTCTGAATTGGATATCGTGCTTGGCTCGTTTGTTTTTGGTGTATCGATAAGTCAAAACTTTTCCTTATACCAATTGACTGCTGCTCATTTTTCCAAAGAAAGATATCACATGATGAATGTGATACGATCTCATTCGGCTCTTCATTTCCCGGAGAAGTCCTTGATGAATCAACGGACAGTATCTCCTCTCCAACCATCAGTGGCAACATTGTCTTGGTACAATTCCAGATTAACCCCATGGACATCATAGTGAATCCCAACTGCATCAAGAACTTCGTTGAGTTCGATCGCATTAATTTGGTCGAAAATATTTGACATAAAATATATATTTAAATCGCCGTAGCGAAGAGATAAAAGTCTTCTGGCATCACTCTACACATTTAACACTATTGCATCACCTGGGTGTTCTCTGTTGTATCTAGGGAGTGTATATTTGATTGAGTTCTTAATCCATGTCGACAGCCTTCATTTAAAGTTTTTTATCTCGTCTTCTTCCAAAGCATAGTGAACGCGAAATTCCTCAATAACATAATACACATAATCTTTATAGTTTCATACATTCTCTTTTCTCCATCAATATGCAATACAAAACTTATCAACAATATGATCGTGGTATTCTTGAAATGAATTAATATCAGTCTTATCAGCAAATTTTGTTTGAGACATAATCTTATGAAAATATTCCATTATCATTTTTTTTGGATATTTATTTCGTATTTCCTCAATGGATGGTATCTTCTGTTTTTTTTCTATATGAGATTCCTTACTAATACTAGTTAACTTATTATTAGTTTCCTGTTGTAAGTTTCATTCCGTATAAGAAGAAAAAGGTAATGAAGTAGATTCTTCAAGTGAATCATTTTTTTGAGTTTCGTCTTCAAGCATTTCACTTTTAATACTTCAAGCATTTATATATTTATTATTTCAAGCATTTGTGTCCTGGTTACCACATGTGGTGTTATCCACTAGGTGGTTTTTCAGGGGGGTGGTTTCTATGTAGTTCAGTTTTATATACCAACCTTGGACTTTTCAGTCAGCTCACTTCACTACAACATCCTCGATAAACCCTAGCTCCATAAGGGATTTCTTTCTATCTGTGAATTTATCTCTACCCCATCAGAGTCATTTCATAACGAATGATCCTGTGGTCCAAGATTGATTTGTTTTTTGAAGCTTGCATTGTTTATGGTAGAACATATACAGCGACACAAGGTCTGATCAATTTTCTTGTTCAAAGAGATAGGATATCGTGTCAACAGACACGATAATGATTTTTTGTTCTAACCGGATTTCGTTCATACTTGGAAAAATGAGAAAATAAAAACCCCAGATTGTAGCCAAGGTCAGATGACCAAGTAGTACCGCTACATCTAGGGTTTGTGTGGTATAAAAGTATTACTACCGTTACACCGCATGACTCAGGGTACTAAGCTCAGTCATGCGGGCAACTAAGTTACCACGATGTCAGTATATCTTTTTGTCATAAGTTGTCAAACAGAAAAATAAATTTGATTTTAATTCTTTTTCGATTATCCTTGAAATACATTACACATTAGTATTATGATTCGCAAGAATGAAATCATCGATCACATTCGAAAAAAATTTAATCTCAATCGTATTGAGTCTCGAGATATAGTCAATGAAATTTTTGATTATATGAAAGAATGACTCAAGAAATGAGAAGAGATAAGCATTTTCGAATTCTTCAAAATGGGAATAAAAGATGCCATGTCTCGAACAACTCAACATCCGAAGAGTAAAAAAGTTGTACAAGAAAAATTGTACAAGAAAGTTTACTGTCATTTTACAGTTCGATTTAGATCTGTTATCAAGGATCTATACAAGTAGATCTTATGTCCGGGGGTAGAGTAGTGGTTAACTCGTTGGTTTCATAATCCAAAGATCATAGGTTCAAATCCTATCCCCCGAACCATTTATCCCTTAACCTTTCCATACTATGGCGAAGAAAAAAGGCGGTGGTAAAAAGTGCTAAGCACTATCTCGTAGTGAGAGTTCTGGGAAATCCCAGGACTCTCCTTAGGAGATTTATTTTTTTACTTTTCTTTTATGCTTGATGCAGATATACCAGAATCAGATCCATCTACACTTCCAAAGCCTACTCTTAGTTTTGGGCAAAAGGCTGTAGGTGCAACATTCAATCCAGGAGGAATGAATGAAGTAGCGAAGTTCAAGGAAATCCTGGCTATTGCTATTGATGAGATGAACGATCTTCGTAACTCAACAACATCTGGAGAAACAAAACGACTTTGCTCAGTGGCAATCACTGAACTTCAGGGCGCTCAGATGTGGGGGGTTAAGGCTATCACTTGGAAAGACTAATTATTTTTTTACCTTTTTTCTTATATGG
>JACCDZ010661968.1_pt1 | contig 19460 bp, 19 predicted proteins | sample 7449551 | NCBI WGS metagenome assembly JACCDZ01 (sample SAMN15323452, study PRJNA562643) | freshwater metagenome | isolation source: river surface water | place: USA:Blue River Watershed | collected 2017-08-18
CGCGACACGAGGTCGTCCGAGAAGCTCGGCTCGGTCGCGACGACGATCAGCAGTTGCGTGAGGTTCGCGGCCAGCAGCTTGGACTTGAACTGGTCGGAGCGGTAGAGCAGGGTGGCGCGCGGAAGGATTTCCTCGATCACCCCCTGGTCGGCCGACGTCGGCCGGAAACGCACGCGGTCGCCGGTGGCGACATCGCTCTTCTTGCCGCGGGTGACGCACTGCCACAGCTGCCCGTCGGCCTGCGCAAGGTAGTGCCTGCCGTGCGCGGCGACGATCAGGCCTTGCTGTTCTGCCATGAACCTTGCCGGTAAACGTTGTCGATTTTGGCTGCGCAGATGAAGTCGTTGTCGGACAGCCCGCCCTTGCCGCCGTTGACAGAGTGCGTGTCGTATTTCACCGTGCAGCGGTTGTAGCCGACCACCAGCTCGGGATGATGATCTTCGCGATGGATTACCTCGGCGATCGCATTCACGAACGCGATCGTCTGGTGATAGTCAGGCAAGCGGAAGGTGCGCACCAGCCGGCCGCCTTCCAGCGTCCAGTCGGCCAGCAGCGCCAGCGCTTGCGCGACCTCGGCGTCGCCGGCCGCATCGGTGCGATGGCGGCATGAGGATTGCAGCAGGCCGGCGAGCGTCAGCATCGTCAGGCGCCAAGCAGCTTCTGCACCCGGACGCTGGCCGGCGGGTGTGAATCATAGAACGCCGAGTGCAGCGGATCCGGCGTCAGCGTCGATGCATTGTCTTCGTACAGCTTGACCAGCGCGGAGATCAGGTCCTGCGAATTGCTGTGCCGTGCGGCGAATGCATCGGCCTCGAATTCGTTCTTGCGCGACGTAATCGACAGTAGCGGCGAGAACAGGAAAGTGAACACCGGCAGCGCGAACATGAACAGGATCAGCGCCATCGCGTCATTGCTGCCTTCCATCAGCGGCGTCACGCCCAGCCCCGTGTAGAACCAGGCCTGGTTCTTCAGCCAGCCCAGCAGGGCGAGGAAGCCCAGTGAAATAACGAACATCACCGCGACCCGCTTGATCACATGGTTCAGCTTGAAGTGGCCGAGTTCGTGCGCGAGCACGGCCTCGATCTCGTTCGGCGCGAGGCGCGACAGCAGCGTGTCGAAGAACACGATGCGCTTGGCCGAGCCGAAGCCGGAGAAGTAGGCGTTGCCATGCGCGCTGCGGCGCGAGCCGTCCATCACGAACAGCCCCTTGCTTGCGAAGCCGACGCGCGTCATCAGTCCCTCGATGCGCTGTTTCAGGCTGTCGTCTTCCAGCGGCGTGAACTTGTTGAACAGCGGCGCAATCAGGCTCTGGTAGAAGCCGAGCATGAAAATCTGGAAGCCGCACCACAGCAGCCATGCATACAGCCACCACAGCGAACCGGCCTTGTCCATCAGCGTCAGCGTGACCCACAGCAGCGGCAGGCCGATCAGGGCGCCGATGAAGCTGCTCTTCACCAGGTCGGAAAAGAACAGCCCAGGCGACATCTTGTTGAAGCCGAAGCGCTCTTCCAGCCGGAACTGCTTGTAGTAGTCGAACGGCAGGTCGATCACGCCCGAGATCACGGCAACGGCGACGATCAGCGCGATCTGGTAGCTCATGCCGGTGCCGACGCTGCCCACCAGCGCAGTCGACAGCCATTGCAGCCCGCCGAGCAGCGTGAAGCCGATCAGCACGACCGCATTGACGACCAGCAGCATGATCTTCAGTTTGGTTTTGGCGATCGTGTAGTCGGCCGCCTTCTGGTGCGCGGCCAGCGGTATCTTGGTGGAAAACTGCGCGGGCACGGCGTCGCGGTGCCTTGCGATATGGCGGATGTGGCGGGACGCAAGCCACAGCTTGACCGCGAGCGTGGCCAGCAGGAAGGCGGCGAACAACAGGGAGAAGCTGTGTGAATCCATCGGGTGCGTATGAGAAAATGGGGGTTTTGCAAGCGCAGCGCAGACGGGCTGCGCGCTAACGGATCTGGATTATGTCACAAGCAAATGAAGCCCATTCGGCGCCGGTCGTGCGCCCCAACGAGTTCAACCTGGTCTGGATCGACATGGAAATGACCGGGCTTGACCCGGACAAGGACCGGATCATCGAAGTCGCCGCCATCGTCACTGATCCCAACCTGAACGTGCTGGCCGAAGGGCCCGTGTTCGCCATTTACCAGCCGGACGAAGTGCTGGACGGCATGGATGCGTGGAACAAGGGCACCCATGGCCGCTCCGGCCTGATCGACCGCGTGAAGGCTTCTACGGTGACCGAGGCGCAGGCCGAGGCGGAAATGATCGATTTCCTGAGCAAGTACGTGCCGGCCGGGAAATCGCCGATGTGCGGCAACTCGATCTGCCAGGACCGCCGCTTCATGGCGCGCCACATGCCGAAGCTGGAGTCTTTCTTCCATTACCGCAATCTGGATGTGTCAACGCTGAAGGAACTGTGCCGCCGCTGGAAACCCGAGCTGATCGCCGGCTTCAAGAAGCACCAGCTGCACACCGCGCTGGCGGACATCCGTGAATCGGTCGAAGAGCTGCAGTACTACCGCGAGCACTTCATCAAGGCGTAAGAGCGGGAGGCGGGCGCGTGCCGCCCGCCGTCAGCCGGCCTGTGTCGCGCGGGCTTTCCAGAACCGCTCGATCTGCGGCACCGATGCCTCGACCTCGATGGCCAGCTTGTGGCATTTCATCGGGTCATCGACCAGCGACACTTCCTCTTCTTCGATTTCTTCCGCGCCCAGCAGGTAGATCGCGCGCAGTAGCGGCGCCTGCGGGGAGTCGCGCAAGGCCTGCCATGCATTCGCGCGCAGGCTGACGCCTTCAAGGAAGCCCCAGCACCAGGCTTCGGCATCCAGCACTTCCTTGCCCTTCCACTGGTGCACCGAGAACAGCGGCTCGAAGTCCTTCGGCGCGACGTCGAAGGTGACCACGATTTCATTGAACGCACGTCCCAGCAGTTCGCGCATGCGCTGCGCCTGCTGTTCGTTGCGGAAGTCGGGCTCGTCATCCGGCGACGGGCCCCAGACGCGCGGCAGCCATTCGTCGACCGGAACGGGCTCGGGGCCGATCGCGATCGCCGTCAGGTAGCCGTGCAGCGCATCCATCGCCATTGTCTCGTCGCCGCAGCGGTCGGACATCAGGAAACGGTCGAGTTCGTCGAATTCTTTTTCGGTCAGCAAGGGTTCTGCGGCCATGGCGGTCATTCAGGCAATGTTTCCGCACAGTGTAACCCTATTGCGGCGCGGGCCCCGATCGCGACTACAATCGCCGCATGACTTCCTCACCCTCGCATTCGTTCTACGAACTCTCGCCGGACGCCGTGCTGGACGCGCTCGATGCCGTCGGCCTGCGCGGCGACGGCCGCCTGCTCGCGCTGAACAGTTATGAAAACCGCGTCTATCAGGTCGGCATCGAGGATGCTGCGCCAGTGGTCGCGAAGTTCTACCGCCCGCATCGCTGGAGCGACGAGGCCATTCTTGAGGAGCACGCGTTCGTCGCCGAACTGCACGCGGCCGAGATACCGGTGGTGCCGCCGCTGGCCCTCGGCGGCTCGACGCTGCACACGCACCAGCAGTACCGCTTCGCCGTCTTTCCGCGGCAAGGCGGCCGTGCGCCCGAGCTGGAGGCGGACGGAACGCTCGAGTGGCTGGGCCGCTTCATGGGGCGCATCCATGCGATCGGGGCGGTGCGTCCGTTCGCGCAGCGGCCGGTGCTGGACCTGCAGACCTTTGGCGAGCAGCCGCGCGACTGGCTGCTGGCGCATGGCGTCGTTCCGGACGAGTTGCGTGAAAGCTGGAGCGCGATCAGCCGGCTGGCGCTGGACGCGGTGCGTCGCTGCTACGACCGCGCCGGAGAAATTCGCCTGATCCGGCTGCACGGCGACTGCCATGCCGGCAATGTGCTGTGGACCGATGGCGGCCCGCATTTCGTCGATTTCGACGACAGCCGCATGGGGCCGGCGTTGCAGGACCTGTGGATGCTGCTGTCCGGCGAGCGCGCCACGATGGCCGCGCAGCTGGCCGACCTGCTGGCCGGCTATGAGGATTTCTGCGAGTTCGAACCGCGCGAACTGTACTTGCTGGAAGCCCTGCGCAGCCTGCGGCTGCTGCACTACTCCGCGTGGCTGGCCATGCGCTGGGATGATCCGGCCTTCCGCCAGGCCTTTCCGTGGTTCGGCACCGTGCGCTACTGGCAGGACCGGATACTCGAGTTGCGCGAGCAGGTGGCGCTGATGGACGAACCGCCACTTTGGCCGATTTGACTGAAGTCAATTTTTTAAGTGCTGTGCTTTGCTAGATTGACCCACATTTCAAACATCCAACCGATCGGAGACTGTCCATGTTCAAGAAAATCCTCGTGCCCACCGACGGCTCTGCGCTGTCCGAGAAGGCAGCCAAGGCGGCACTTGATTTCGCGGCGCAGCATGGCGCAGCCGTGGTGGGGCTGGCGGTGGCCGAAGCCTATCCGTTCATGCTGATGCCGGAAGCCGGCGCGATGGTCGACCTGTCGACCTATGAAGAACTGCAGGACAAGTCCGCGCAGCAGGCGATGGAACGGCTGAAGGAGATGGCTGCCGCAGCCGGCGTGAACTGCGAGGTGCTGTCGACCCGCGGCGTGCATCCGTACGAGGAGATCATCAACACCGCGTCCGCCAAGGGCTGCGACCTGATCTGGATGGGCTCGCACGGCCGCAAGGGCCTCGACAAGCTGCTGCTCGGCAGCGAGACGCAGCGCGTGCTGTCGCACTCGACGCTGCCGGTGATGGTCTATCGCGGCACCTGAGCCCGCGGCGTCCGGAACAGCCGCCGGCCGGATCGGGCAAGCCGCCCGCCGGCCGGCGTTTTTCAATGCGCCATCAGCACCGGCACCGTCATGGATTGCAGAACGGTGCGGGTGACGCCGCCAAGCACCACCTCGCGGAAGCGGGTGTGGCCGTAGGCGCCCATCACGATCAGGTCCGCGTTGAGGTCGGCAGCCGCAGACAGCAGCGCTTCGCCGATGCCGCCGTTCACGGTGCGCTCGATCACATTGACCCGGATGCCGTGCCGCGCGAGATACAGCGCGAGATCCGCGCCCGGTTCCTCGCCATGCACGCCGGCCTCGGCGCGCGGATTGAACATCACCAGGTCGATGCTGCCCGCCTGCTTCAGCACCGGCAAGGCGCCGGAAATCGCGCGGCGCGCGGCCACGCCGCCGTCCCAGGCGACCAGCGGCCGGCGGAAATGGCCGCCCGCCTCGCCGGCATAGGGCACGACCAACACCGGGCGGCCGCTGTTGAGCACGACCGTTTCGACGAAATTCGGCATCACGCCCGGGACCGCGGTCGACGGATCGAACTGGCCGATCACGGCCAGGTCCGCATAGCAGGCATGCAGTGCGATGCCGCCGGCGGCGTCATCGTCGACCAGTCGCGCCTCCGCCGACGTGATGCCGGCGGCCGCAGCCGCGTGACCGAAGCTGTCGAGCGCGCCGCGCGCATACTGGCGCAGGTGGGCGAGGTGATGCGCAAACACCGGATCGTCCGGGTTGAACGCGCCCTCGCTGAACACGAAACGCGAAATGCCGGTGACGGCGGCGCCGATCAGGTGCGCGCCCTGCGCGCCGGCCAGCTGTGCGGCCAGCGTCGTGCGTACTGTGCTGCGCGGCGACTGGTCCACATGCACCAGCACGGTCTTGTAACTCATTCGATATCCTTCCACGATGGGGAACCGGGCCGGTCGATCCGGCTTCCGTATAAGACTAAAGGGCGGCAGCCTGCGAAGTCCAGCCGGGCCGCCGCCGCGCCACCGGAATGTTTCTGTAGAATTTGACTGAGGTCAAGCGCCCCTTCATCCATGAGCATACGCAACCTCCAGTATTTGTTTGCACCGAAGTCGGTCGTGCTGATCGGCGCGAGCGACCGGCCGCACAGCGTCGGCGCGACCGTGCTGGCGAACCTCATCGGCGGCCGCAGCGTCGCCGAGTTGCGCGAGCGGCTGATGCTGGTCAATCCGCGCCTGCAGGAATTGATGGGCTTGCCGGTGTACCCGGACGTGGCCAGCCTGCCGCAGGTGCCCGACCTGGCCGTGATCGCGACGCCGCCGTCGACCGTGCCCGCGCTGGTGGCCGCACTGGTGGCGCGCGGCGTGCGTGCCGCCATCGTGCTGACGGCCGGCATGGATGGCGACAGCGGCGACGGCCGCAGCTTCCGGCAGGCGATGCTGGACGCTGCGCGGCCGGCCGTGTTCCGCATCCTCGGGCCGAACTGCGTCGGCGCGCTGGTGCCTTCGGTTAACCTCAACGCGAGCTTCGCGCACCGCAGCGCGCTGCCCGGCAAGATCGCCTTCGTGTCGCAATCCGGCGCGCTGGTCACCGCCGTGCTCGACTGGGCGCATGCGCGCGGCATCGGCTTTTCGCATGTGGTGTCGCTCGGCGATGCGTCCGACATCGATGTCGGCGACATGCTCGATTTCCTGGCGACCGATCCGCAGACCAGTGCGATCCTGGTCTACATCGAGGACGTGCGCAATGCGCGCAAGTTCATGTCGGCCGCGCGCGGCGCCGGCCGCAACAAGCCGGTGCTGGTGCTCAAGACGGGCCGCGCGCCGGAGGGGGCGCGTGCCGCAGCCTCGCATACCGGCGCGCTGGCCGGGCTGGATGCCGTGGTCGATTCAGCGATACGGCGCGCCGGCATGCTGCGCGTGCTGTCGACCGACGGCCTGTTCGATGCGGTCGAGACGCTGTCTCGCGCGCAGCCGCTGCGGTCCGACGAGCTGATCATCGTGACCAACGGCGGCGGCCCCGGCGTGATGGCGACCGATGCACTGATGCTGTCCGGCGGACGGATCGCGACGCTGCCGCCGGAAACCGTCGCCGCGCTGAATGCGGTGCTGCCGGTGAACTGGTCGCATGGCAATCCGGTCGACATCATCGGCGACGCGCCGGTCGAGCGCTACCAGCGCGCGCTGGCCATCCTGTTCGAGCGGCATCCCGACAATCCGCTGCTGTTCATTCATTCGCCGACGGCAATCGTGCCGTCGGCCGACATTGCGCGCACGGTCGCGCCCATGATCGTGCAGTCGCGCCAGCATGTGATCGGCTGCTGGCTCGGCGCTGCCGCAGTGGAGGATGCGCGGCAGGTCTTTTCCGACGCCGGCATACCGCATTTCGGCACGCCCGAGGATGCGGTGCAGGCGTTCATGCAGGTGGTGGAATACCGGCGCAACCAGCAGCTGCTGGTGCAGACGCCGGCAGCCGGCACGCAGCACGATCCGATTGATCGCGTGGCCGCGCGCGCCATCATTGACCGCGCGCTGGCCGAGGGCCGCAGCATGCTGACCGAGCCCGAGGCGAAGGCCCTGCTGGAAGCCTGCCGTATCCCGGTGGTCGACACGCGCATCGCGCGCACCGCCGGCGAGGCGCGCGAAATGGCGATGCAGATCGGTCTGCCGGTGGCGGTCAAGGTGCTGTCGCCCGACATTTCGCACAAGACCGAGGTCGGCGGCGTGGTGCTCGACCTGGCGACGCCGGATGAAGTCGAGGCCGCGGTGCAGGGCATAGAGCAGCGGCTGGCGCGCCTGCGGCCCGAGGCAAGGCTGCTGGGCTTTTCGGTGCAGGCAATGGCGCGCTGGCCGGATGCGCAGGAGCTGATCATCGGCATCACGACCGACCCCATCTTCGGGCCGGTGATCCTGTTTGGCCAGGGCGGCATCGCCGTCGAGGTGCTGCACGACCATGCGGTGGCGCTGCCGCCGCTCAACAGCGTGCTGGCGCGCGACATGATCAAGCGCACGCGTGTGGCCGGCCTGCTGGCCGGGTACCGCAACCGCAAGCCCGCCGACCTTGATGCCGTCAGCCGCGTGCTGATCCAGGTCGCGCACCTGGCCGCCGAATTGCCGGAAGTCGCCGAACTCGACCTGAACCCGCTGCTGGCCGACCATCACGGCGTGATTGCGCTTGATGCGCGCGTGATGATCCGGCCGGCGCACCTGCGCCATCCGCATGATCGCCTCGCGATCCGCCCGTACCCGCAGGAGCTCGAGGAGCGCATCGACTGGATGGGCAACCGCCTGCTGCTGCGGCCGATACGGCCGGAGGACGCCGAAGAGCACCTGCGCTTCTTCCATTCGCTTGACCCGATCGACATCCGCATGCGCATGTTCGTGCAAATCCGCGAGCTGCAGCCGTCGCAGCTCGCGCGCATGACGCAGATCGACTATGACCGCGAGATGGCCTTCATCGCCGTGCGCCAGCGCGAGGACGGCAGCGACGAGACGCTTGGCGTGGTGCGTGGCGTCGCCGACCCGGACAACGAGCAGGCCGAGTTCGCGATCATCATTCGCTCCGACCTGAAGGGCATGGGGCTGGGCAGCATCCTGATGAACAAGCTGATCGCGCACTTCCGCCAGCGCGGCACGCGGCAGATCGTCGGCGAAGCGCTGTCGGACAATCGCGCGATGATGGAGCTGATGCGCGACCTCGGTTTCAGCGTGCGCAGCAACCCGGGCGAAGGCACGGTCGAGCTGCGTTATGAATTGGGCACGAGCGTGTGAGCGCGCTGCCAGGCGTTGTCATTTTGGGTGGGCTGGCCTATTTTGACTTAAGTCAAGGTAATTGACGGTCGGCATTCGTAGACTCCAGTCGCCTGAGTGGTGCGAGCGCGCGCCAGAGGTGAGCTGCGAGCCTCCATGACCCTTTCGATCATTCCCATCCATCCTGTCCAGCATGTCGAGTTCGATGCCGGACTGTTGCGCCGGCTGAGCCAGTCGGGGCCGCGTTACACGTCCTATCCGACCGCGGACCGGTTCACCGACAGCTTTGGCTATCGCGATTACCTGCAGGCGGTCACGCACCTGCGTTCGCGCGGGGCGCGCCATCCGCTGTCGCTGTACCTGCACATACCGTTCTGTGACACCGTCTGCTACTACTGCGGCTGCAACAAGATCGTCACCAAGAACCGCGAGAAGGCGTCGACCTACCTCGGTTACCTGAAGCGCGAGATCGCGTTGCAGGGCAAGCTGTTTGCCGGCTTCAACCAGGTCGAGCAGCTTCATTTCGGCGGCGGCACGCCGACCTACCTGTCGGATGCGCAGATGGATGACCTGATGCAGCACATCCGCCGCTGGTTCGTGCTTGCCGATGACGAAAAGGGCGAGTACTCGATCGAGGTCGATCCGCGCAGCGTGACGGCCGAGCGCATCCACACGTTGCGCCGCCAGGGTTTCAACCGCATCAGCCTCGGCGTGCAGGATTTCAATGATGAGGTGCAGAAGGCGGTCAATCGCATCCAGCCCGAGGAAAAGACGCTGGAGGTGATCCGCGCCGCACGCGAAGCCGGCTTCCGCTCGGTCAGCATCGACCTGATCTACGGGCTGCCAAAGCAGACGGTGATGACGATCAACCAGACGCTGTCGAAGGTCATCGCCGCCAACCCGGACCGCATCGCGGTCTACCATTACGCGCATCTGCCGCACTTGTTCAAGCCGCAGCGCCGCATTCATGAGGCCGACCTGCCGAGTTCGGACGCCAAGCTCGACATGCTGTCGCTGTGCATCCGCCGGCTCGAAGAGGCGGGCTACGTATACATCGGCATGGACCATTTCGCGAAGCCGACCGACGAACTGGCGATCGCGCAGCGCCAGGGCCGGCTGCACCGCAATTTCCAGGGCTATTCGACGCACGCCGATTCCGATCTCGTCGCCTGCGGCGTGTCCGCGATCAGTTCGGTCGGCATGTGCTACAGCCAGAATGCGAAAACGCTGGAGGAGTACTACGATCGCCTCGACCATGACGAGCTGCCGGTCGCGCGCGGTTACCAGCTGAGCATGGATGACGTGCTGCGCCGCTTCATCATCCAGATGTTGATGTGCAATTTCGAATTGTCCATTCGCTCGCTGGAAGAGGCGTATCCGATCACGTTCGATGCGTACTTCGCGATCGAGCTCGAACAGTTGAAGGAATTGCAGGCGATGGGCCTGCTGACCATCGATGACGACTGGATCGAGGTCACGCTGAAGGGGCGGCTGTTAATCCGCAATATCTGCATGGTCTTCGACCGTCACCTGCAACACGCGAGACGGTTACAATCGGAGCCATTGCGCTACTCGCGCACGGTCTAGCGCAGTGTTGCGGCGGGCCGGCGAACGGCTTGCCGGCGCGCGCCACGCGCCCCGTCCATCCCGGCGGGGCACACTAACCAGATGACATCGATTTCACTGCTGCCGCTCTTCCTGATCGGCCTACTCGGCGGCGTGCATTGCGTCGGCATGTGCGGCGGCATCGTCAGCGCCTTTGCCATCGCGACGCCGCGCCGCGCTTTCCCCGTGCCCGTCGTTGCAACCGGCGGCCTGCCTGCCGCCGTTGCCGACGGCGGCGCGCGCGTACTTGCATTCAACGCCGGCCGCATTGGCAGCTATGCACTGGCCGGCGCGTTCGCCGGACTGGTCGGCAGCATTCCTGCACTGATCAATCTCGCCGCGGCACAAACTGCCGCCTACTGGCTTGCCAGCGTGATGCTGGTGCTGCTCGGCCTGACACTGATGAACGCCTGGCACGGTTTGGCGCGCATTGAAACCGTCGGACGCGTCGCGTGGCGGCAGGTGCAGCCGCTGATGCGCCGCCTGTTGCCGGTGCAAAGCCCGCTGCAGGCGCTGGCGCTTGGCGCACTGTGGGGCTGGGTGCCGTGCGGCATGGTGTACAGCGTGCTGATGACGGCGTTGCTGACCGGTTCGGCCGCGCAAGGGGCGCTGGTGATGATCGCGTTCGGCCTCGGCACGCTGCCGCTGCTGTTCACGATGGGCGTGGCCGGCACGTCGCTGCAGGCTTTCCTGCAGAAGCCGGCGGTGCGCACCGCCGCGGGCCTGCTGGTGCTCGCGTTCGGCGTGCTCGGTCTGGTGCGCGCCGGCACCGGCCTGTCGCATGGCTGGCTCGACGCGGTCTGCATCACGCCGGTGGCCCGATGACGGCGACTCCCGTGACAGCGGCGACGGACGTCGCAGCGGCCTGCTTCCATTGCGGGCTGCCGGTGCCGGCGGGCAGCCACTGGCAGGTGCGCATTGACGGCGCCGATCGCGCGATGTGCTGCCCCGGATGCGAGGCGGTCGCGCAGGCGATCGTCGACAACCAGCTGACTGATTACTACCGCAACCGCCAGAGCCTGCCGCAGGGCGTCGCCGCGCCGGTGCCCGATGAACTGAAGCTGTACGACACGCCCGAGCTTGCGTCGCAGTTCAGCGTTGCCGACGGCGGCGCCGAGGCCACGCTGTCGGTCGAAGGCATACGCTGCGCGGCCTGCGTCTGGCTGATCGAGCGGCGGCTGTCGCAGGTGCCGGGCCTGACCGCGGTCAACCTGAATGTCTCCACCGAAAAATTGCAGGTCAGCTGGGATGCGGAGCGCTGCAAGCCGAGCGACATCCTGCAGGCCGTGCGCGAGGTTGGCTATGTCGCGTACCCGTTCGACCCGATTCAGCACGGCGACATGTTGCGCAAGAACGCGCGCAAGATGTTCAAGCAGCTGTTCGTCGCCGGCCTGTCGATGATGCAGGTGATGATGTACGCGGTGCCGGTCTACATGGCCGGGCCGGACGCGATCGAGCCGGACATGGAGGCGCTGATGCGCTGGGCCAGCCTGCTGCTGACGCTGCCGGCCGTGCTGTATTCCGCCGTGCCTTTCTTCAAGGGGGCCTGGGCCGATCTGAAGCGCCGCACGCCGGGCATGGACGTGCCGGTCGCGCTCGGCATTGCGGCCGGCTTCATTGGCAGCACGCAGGCCACCATCGCGGGTCAGGGTGACGTGTATTTCGACTCGGTCACGATGTTCATCTTCCTGCTGCTTGGCAGCCGTTACCTCGAGCTCGTCGCGCGCCGCCGCGCGGCCGGCTCGCTCGAGCACATGCAGCGCGCGCTGCCGGATGCGGCGTGGCTGCTGAAGGACTATCCGGCCAGCCGCGACGCGACGCGGGTGGCGGCCGTGCAGTTGCGCGCCGGCGATGTCATCCTTGCCAAGCCCGGCGAGGCGGTGCCGGCCGACAGCACCGTGATCGACGGCGAGACCTCGGTCGACCTGTCGCTGCTGACCGGCGAAAGCGCGCCGCAAAGGAAGACGGCCGGCGAGCAGATTGCCGGCGGCGCGGTGAACGTCAGCCAGCCCGTGCTGCTGCGCGTCGACAAGGTCAGCCGCGACAGCACGCTGTCCTCGCTGATTCGCCTGATCGAGCGCGCCGGCCAGGGCAAGCCGCAGGTGGCGCAGTGGGCTGACCGCGTCGCCGCATGGTTTGTCGGCACGCTGCTGCTGTTCGCGCTGGCGGTGTTTGCCTTCTGGAGCTGGCATGACGCAGCGCGCGCGTGGCCGATCGCCATTGCCGTGCTGGTCGTCTCCTGTCCGTGCGCGCTGTCGCTGGCCACGCCGTCGGCGCTGGCGGCCGCGACCGACCGGCTGCTGCGGCAGGGCGTGCTGGTGATGCAGCCGCATGTGCTCGAAACGCTGCACCGCGCGACCCATGTCATCTTCGACAAGACCGGCACCCTGACCGAAGGCCGTCCCGTGCTGCGCCGCGTCGCGCTGCTCGGCGACATGGACGAGGGACGGGTGAGGGCGGTGGCGGCGGCGATTGAAGCCGGCAGCGCCCATCCGATTGCCCATGCCTTGGCGTCGGCCGCCGCAGTGCCGCAAGCCTCGTCGGTCGAGTTCGTCCAGGGACAGGGCATTGCCGCGACGGTTGAAGGCCGGCGTTATCGCATCGGCAGCGCCGCCTTTGTCGCCGGCCTGGCAGGCGGCGCGCCGGAGCCTGCCCGCGCCAGTGGCGTCACCGAGGTGTTCCTCGGCGCCGACGGCCTCTGGCTCGCGCGCTTTGAACTGGCCGATGGCCTCAAGCCCGATGCGAAAGCGGCGGTCGACTGGTTCCGCTCCCGCGGCTGCCGTGTGGTCTTGTTATCCGGCGATGCGCAGCAAATTGCGCAGGAAGTCGGGAACGCACTCGGGATGGACGAGTCTCACGGCGCGATGCTTCCCCACGACAAAATGACCTTTGTGCAAGACCTGCAGCGCAGCGGCGCCGTCGTCACGATGGTCGGCGACGGCATCAATGACGCCGCGGTGCTGCGCGCAGCCGATGTGTCGTTCGCCATGGGGTCCGGCGCCGCGCTGGCGCAGTCGCATGCGGACGCGGTGCTGCTGTCGGGCAGCCTGCAGTCGCTGCTCGACGCCGACCGGTCGGCGCGCGCCTGCATGCGCGTGATCCGGCAAAATCTCCTCTGGGCCAGCGTGTACAATCTGGTGGCGATACCGGCGGCCGCCTTTGGGGTGCTCAACCCCTGGATGGCGGGCGTCGGCATGTCGGCCAGTTCCGCACTGGTCGTCCTGAACGCGCTGCGCCTGCAGCGCGTGCCCAAGCATTGACACCAGCCGCACCGACCATGGAATCCCTGTACCTGCTGATCCCCCTGTCCGTCGCTGCGGTATTCGCGGCGCTGTGGGTATTCTTCAAGGCGATGGACAGCGGCCAGTTCGACGACCTCGAAGGGCCGGCGCTGCGCATCCTGCAGGATGACGACAGCGTTCATGACGAGCCCGGCGCGTCCGAAATTCATACCAAGAAATAAGCGCTGCTTCACCCTGTTCGGCTGCCGGACAATTTTGACGCAAGTCAAAGATTGTTGGCCAGTCGCAACGTACCCTGCCGGCACACTTGCAGTAATCCGTCTTTTGTAAACCTTGAGGAGTTCCTGTGGACACAGCACTGAACTACAACTACCGCGTGGTCAAGCAATTCGCGATCATGACGGTGGTGTGGGGCGTTGTGGGCATGCTGGTGGGGGTGTTCATCGCCGCCCAACTCGCATTCCCTGCGCTGAATTTTGATACCGCCTGGCTGACGTATGGCCGCTTGCGGCCGTTGCACACCAACGCGGTGATTTTCGCGTTCGGCGGCTGCGCGCTGTTCGCGACCTCGTATTACGTCGTCCAGCGTACCTGTCAGGTGCGACTGTTCTCCGATACGCTGGCCGCCTTTACCTTCTGGGGCTGGCAGCTGGTCATCGTCGCCGCGGCCATCTCGCTGCCGCTCGGCTACACGTCCGGCAAGGAATATGCGGAACTCGAGTGGCCGATCGACATCCTGATCGCGCTGGTCTGGGTCTCCTATGCGGTCGTGTTCTTCGGGACCCTCATCAAGCGCAAGGTCTCGCACGTCTATGTCGCGAACTGGTTCTACGGCGCGTTCATCCTGACCGTCGCGATCCTGCACATCGTGAACTCGGCAGCGATGCCGGCGACGGCGACCAAGTCCTACTCGGCCTACACCGGCGTGCAGGATGCGATGATCCAGTGGTGGTACGGCCATAACGCGGTCGGCTTCTTCCTGACCGCCGGCTTCCTCGGCATGATGTACTACTTCATCCCGAAACAGGCCGAGCGTCCGGTGTTCTCGTATCGCCTGTCGATCGTCCACTTCTGGGCACTGATTTTCACCTACATGTGGGCGGGCCCGCACCACCTGCACTACACCGCGCTGCCGGACTGGACGCAGTCGCTGGGCATGGTGTTCTCGCTGATTCTGCTGGCGCCGAGCTGGGGCGGCATGATCAACGGCATGATGACGCTGTCGGGCGCATGGAACAAGCTGCGCAATGACCCGATCCTGAAGTTCCTGATCGTCTCGCTGTCGTTCTACGGCATGTCGACCTTCGAAGGTCCGATGATGTCGATCAAGACCGTCAACTCGCTGTCCCACTACACCGACTGGACCGTCGGCCACGTGCACTCCGGCGCGCTCGGCTGGGTCGGCCTGGTCTCGATGGGCTCGATCTACTACCTGTTGCCGCGCCTCTCTGGCAAGAAGGAAATGTGGAGCGTGCGCCTGATCGAATGGCACTTCTGGACCGCCACCATCGGCATCGTGCTGTACATCGCATCGATGTGGATCGCCGGCGTGATGCAGGGCCTGATGTGGCGTGCAGTGAATGACGACGGCACGCTGACCTACACCTTCGTCGAGAGCGTGAAGGCGACCTTCCCGTACTACGTGATCCGCATGACCGGTGGCCTGCTGTACCTGGCCGGCATGCTGATGATGGCCTACAACATGTTCAAGACCGTGAGCGGCGGCAAGCCGGTGGATACCCGTATCCCGGCCGTCACGGGCGCACACGCGTAATACCTGGAGAGAACTGAATGAAATTCGCTCATGATTCCATCGAACGGAAGCCGTGGCTGCTGATCGTGCTGGTGATCCTGGTCGTCAGCATCGGCGGCCTCGTCGAGATCGTCCCGCTGTTCTTCCAGAAGTCGACCACCGAGCCGGTCGCGGGCCTGACGCCGTACAGCGCGCTGCGCCTGGCTGGTCGTGATGTCTACGTCCGCGAGGGCTGCTACAACTGCCACTCGCAGATGATCCGTCCGTTCCGCGCCGAGACCGAGCGCTACGGCCACTACTCGGTCGCCGGCGAATTCGTCTACGACCGTCCGTTCCAGTGGGGCTCCAAGCGCACCGGCCCGGACCTCGCCCGCGTCGGCACCCGTTACTCCGACGACTGGCATCGCGCGCACCTGAACAATCCGCGCGACGTGGTGCCCGAGTCGAACATGCCGGCCTACCCGTGGCTGGCCAAGGCCGCGCTGAACCCGCAGGACATCGTGCCGAAGATGACGGCGCTCAAGCGCCTCGGCGATCCGTACACCGACGAGCAGATCGCGGCGGCGCCGAAGGAGCTCGAAGGCAAGACTGAACTCGACGCGCTGATCGCCTACCTGCAGGGCCTCGGCACGCAGATCAAGGCACGGAGGTAAACATGACGATCACGGCGCTGTTGTCGGATGCGCGCAGCATCATGACCCTGGTGAGCCTGCTGACTTTCCTCGGCATCGTTTACTGGACCTATGTCGCGCACCGCAAACAGGACTTCGACGAGGCGGCCATGCTGCCTTTCGCAGATGAGGAAACGAACAATATGAAGCAGGAGCCGCGACATGGCTGATTTCATCAACGGTTTTTGGAGCATTTACGTCACGGTCCTGACGATCCTCTCGATCGCAGGCTGCGCGCTGCTGCTGTGGTCGCAGTCGAAGGTCAAGATTCCGGTGCCGAAGGACGGCAAGCGCGTCGAGACCACCGGCCATTCGTGGGACGAGGGCCTCGAGGAGCTGAACAACCCGATGCCGCGCTGGTGGATGTGGAAGTTCTACATCACCATCGTGTTCGGCATCGCCTACCTCGCGCTGTACCCGGGTCTCGGCACCTTCGCCGGCAAGCTCGGCTGGACCTCGACCGGCGAGTACCAGAAGGAGCTGGCGGCAGCAGACGCCGAAGTCGGCCCGATGTTCGAGAAGTTCAAGGCGACCGACCTGAAGGCCGTCGCGGCCGATCCGAAGGCGCAGGCCATGGGCGAGCGACTGTTCCTGACCTACTGTGCGCAGTGCCACGGCTCTGACGCACGCGGCAACAAGGGCTATCCGAACCTGACCGACGGCGACTGGCTGTACGGCGGCGAACCCGACGTGGTCAAGACCACCATCATGAAAGGTCGCCACGGCCAGATGCCGCCGATGGGCGCGGCGGTCGGCGGCGAAAAGGAAATCGAGAACGTGGCACACTATGTGTTGTCGCTGTCGAATTCCACGCATGATCCGATCAAGGCAGCGTTCGGCAAGGAGAAGTTCGGCGCTTGCGCCGCCTGCCACGGTGCAGACGGCAAGGGCAATCAGGCTGTCGGCGCGCCGAACCTGACTGACAAGACCTGGCTGTACGGCGGCAGCGTCGCGACCATCTCGGAAACCATCCGTAACGGCCGCAACAACCAGATGCCGGCGTTCGAGGAATTCCTCGGCGAGGGCAAGGTTCACCTGCTGGCCGCCTACGTCTGGGGTCTGTCGAACAAGGCACCGGCCGCAACGGCCGCAAACAAGTAACACCCTGCATCCCGCCGGGCGCTGTCCGGCGGGTTTGCAGCACTAGGTACGTCAACGGGAAATCTGATGGAGAAAGCCTCCCCTGAAGTTGCAGTCATCAAGATGTACGAGGCGCGCAAGGAGATCTATCCGCGCGAAATTCAGGGAAGGTATGCGAGCCTTCGCTGGTTCTTCGTCTGGTTTACGCAAATTCTCTTCTACGGGCTGCCCTGGCTTGAATGGAACGGACGTCAGGCCGTTCTGTTCGACCTCGGTGCGCGTAAGTTTTACATCTTCGGCATCGTCCTGTGGCCACAGGACTTCATCTACCTTGCCGCGCTGCTGATCATCAGCGCGTATTCGCTGTTCCTGTTCACCGCGATCTTCGGCCGCGTCTGGTGCGGATTTACCTGTCCGCAGACCGTCTACACCGAGATCTTCATGTGGTTCGAGCGGAAGATCGAGGGTAACCGCAGTGCGCGCATGCGCCTCGACCGCCAGCCGATGTCGGCCGAAAAATTCCTGCGCAAGCTCGCCAAGCACGCGGTGTGGATCGGATTCGCCCTCTGGACCGGCTATACCTTCGTCGGTTACTTCACGCCCATCCATGTGCTGGCGGACGGAGTCGCGGCACTGGCGCTGGGTCCGTGGGAATGGTTCTGGGTGCTGTTCTACGCGTTCGCCACCTATGGCAATGCCGGCTGGATGCGCGAACAGGTCTGCAAATACATGTGTCCGTACGCTCGCTTCCAGAGCGCGATGTTCGACAAGGACAGCCTGATCATCACCTATGACAAGGACCGCGGCGAGCCGCGCGGCGCGCGCAGCAAGGCCGACGCCGACGCCGGCAAGAACCTCGGGGATTGCATCGACTGCTCTATGTGCGTGCAGGTCTGCCCGACCGGCATCGACATCCGCAACGGCCTGCAGTACGACTGCATCGGCTGCGCCGCCTGCGTCGATGCATGCAACAGCGTGATGGACAAGATCGGCGCGCCGCGCGGCCTGGTGCGTTACTGGACCGACCATGCGATGGCGAACCGCTGGGCCACGCCTGAAATCGTCCGTCATGCGTTCCGTCCGCGCGTGCTGATCTACAGCGCGGTGCTGCTGGTGATCGTTGGCGTGTTCTTCGGCACGCTGCTCACGCGCACGCCGGTCAAGATGGACGTGATCCGCGACCGCGGCTCGATGGGGCGCGAGGTCGACGATGGCCAGATCGAAAACGTGTACCGGCTGCAGATCATGAACACCGACGAAGCGTCGCACCGTTTCCGCATCGGCGTCGAGGGCATCGCCAGCGTCCACCTGATGGGCGCCAGCGAAGTCGAACTGGGCGCCACGGAATCGCGTGCGGTACCGGTGTCGGTGCGCACTGACGCAGGCCAGGGCGAGAAAGGCTCGAACAAGATCTACTTCACGCTGACCGCGGTCGACAACCCGCAAGTGCAGGTGAAGGAAAAGGCCGTGTTCTTCGTGCCGCGCTGATGTCGGGAATCATTGAAAACATGCAGACCATGAACAACGACACCCAACCCTGGTACCGCCATCGCTGGCCCTGGCTGCTGATGGTCGGTCCGGCAGCCGTGCTGATTGCGGGATTCATCACCACCTGGATTTCTTTCGCCGGCGCCGATGCGCTGGTGGTCGATGATTACTACAAGAAGGGCAAGGCGATCAACCAGGACTTGCGCCGCGATCGCGCTGCAGCCACGATGCGCCTGAGTGCATCAATGCGTTATGATGCGGCTACCGACACCCTGAAGGGTCGGCTCGGAGGCATGAAGCCGGCGACCGCCGTCACCCTGCAGCTGATCCATCCGACGGTGCCGGCGAAAGATGTCAGGCGGACGTTCACGCCGGACGCATCGGGCGAGTTCAGCCTGCCGTTGCCCTTGCTCGATCGGGCGCGGTGGCAGGTGCAGCTCGAGGATGCGGGCGGCGAATGGCGACTGCATGGCGACTGGTCGTGGCCAGAACAGAAAAATCTAGACATCCAGCCCGCTGCCGAGACGGGCAAGGGTGCATGAACGTATCCGCGTCGGATCAAGCGCATTGATGATCCGGCCGGGTTGAATCGGAGGGGATCCATGCTCAGATTGGCGATGTCCGTACTTTGGCCTTCTTTTCTTTCGGCCATCATTGCGGAAGGTTTTTTCTTCTCCGTGTTTGATCCGGGCGACCTGATGCTGGTCGGGGGTCATATCGACGTCCAACCGATCGCTGCCTACACGATGGGATTCTTCTTCTTCTGGACTGTGTGCTCGATCGCCAGCATGATCAGCCTGTATCTGGTCCGCACCGAAGTGCCCGGGCACCCGCCGTTCTGATATCGCAAGCGACGGCGATCAGGCGGTCGCCGTCCCATGTGCAGGCAAACCAGATGGGTCCGCTGGTCCGGGTGAACGGCCGCCGTCTGGGTGGCAGGCCGCCCGGGAATGCGTTTCAGTCAGTCATTGAATAGAGAATTCCGCCAGTCGGGACTGGCGTTGCGCCCGGCCGGGCAGGTCATGCGCCGGCTTCGACGCCCGCCGCAATGGCGCGCAGGCGCTCCGGGTCCAGCAACTCGATCTCGCGGTTCGCGACTCGCAGCAGGCCCTGCTTCTTCAGTCGCGAC
>JACCDZ010088579.1_pt1 | contig 19457 bp, 17 predicted proteins | sample 7449551 | NCBI WGS metagenome assembly JACCDZ01 (sample SAMN15323452, study PRJNA562643) | freshwater metagenome | isolation source: river surface water | place: USA:Blue River Watershed | collected 2017-08-18
GATTAGCTCCATTTTTTTAGGTAACCAATCATATTATTACACTTCAAAGTGGTGCACTTTTATTTCGGGCGATTTATCAACAATTAGGCTTCAGGTGGTGCATTTTAACATCGGGCGTAACAGTTGGCTGCATATTTTTTCTCTTCGGTGCATTATTGATGGCGATGATAACATTCTTTTTCAACATTAGCAGTGCTCTCCAATTAATAATTCCAATGTCATTGTTGGCTATATCTAATGGCTTTATCTTGCCACTTGGTATACCTGCAGCGATTTCCTTGAATCCTGATAAATCTGGAAGTGGATCTGGTTTAGTTGGATTCTTTCAAATATTTTTCTCTGCGATTTGTGCCTCATTTGTCGGAGAATTTTTGGGTGTAAGTATTTTTGTTATGAGTTCTACAATCCTATTATTAAGTATATTCGCCTCTGGATTTTATTGGATCAGTAAACGGATTAGCAATCAAGTTATTAATTTGTGAAGATGGTGATAATTTGATACTCCAGGCTCAACTATTTGAAATGGTTAAATTATTGTTGCATTTTAATTTGGATTAAGCTCTGAATTTAAGGGTGAAATGTAAAATCACACGCTGATAAGTAAATGTAGCGTAGCAAAGATAAATAAAGAAGTTATATTTAGTAAAATATCGAGTATAAATCAATGTGATAGCCATGAATATATGTCTGATTTAAATTTGTCTTACGTTTCGTATGTCGTTTTAATATTTATGTTCTCAGGTCATGTTTTTGTGGATTTTGCAACTTGAGTTGCGTAAACCTAGTTTAAAATTTTGCATCCTTATGTAACAATAATGCCATTGCATGTCATCTTGAATTATAATTAAGCCTGTTAAATATTTTAGTATATAGCAAGGATAATTATAAATGAAACGCTGCGTTAAAAAAAGTCTCTATTCTGGTTTATTGATATTGGGTTTTGTCAGTTGTTCTTATGCCGCAACGCCGCTGCCAAATGAGCGAACGATTACCGCCAGTGGTAGCGGTGAGGTGCTAATTCCACAAACGCAGGCAACCTTTCAATTAGCGATTAATCAAATGGCTAAAACTGCGAAAGAAGCCCAGCTTGAAGTGCGTACTCAAGCGGATGGTTTAATCAAAGCCTTAAAGGCAGCCAATCCAATTAGCATTGAAACTGTGGCGGTGAATGTTGCACCAACATGGTCATATGCAAATAATACCTCTAAAATAACTGGTTATTCAGCGAGTTATGCGCTGCAAGTAAAAGCAAAAATCAGTGATGCGGGTAAAATTATTGATACCGCGATGGATAATGGTGTAACTAATGTCAATAATCCAGTTTTATCCGCTAGTTCAACCGAACGCGCCAAAGCCGAATTAGAGGCAATCAAATTAGCCACACTGAATGCGAAACAACAAGCCGATGCGGCATTAGCCGCGCTAAATCTTAAAGCAACAGGCATTAAGCAAATTAATATTCAAAATTCAAATCCAACTCCGAACCCTACACCACGTTATGCTTTAATGCGCGCTGATAGCGCCAATTCGCCAGCACCAGCTACCTCGATTGAAGCTAATCAAGAAAATGTGCAAGCCAATGTTAGTCTTACTTTGAGTTATTAAATTTACCATTTAAGGGAATCGTTATGGCAATTAGTTATCAAATTACACCAAGTCCACAAAAGCATCTTTATCAAGTGCAATTGAGTTTTATTGCAACTTCAGCACACCAAGAGTTAAGTTTACCGACGTGGATTCCTGGTAGTTATATGGTGCGTGAATTTAGTAAAAATATTATTACACTGAGTGTCAGTCAAGCGCAAATCGCGTTAAGCAGCGAGCAAATCAATAAAAATACTTGGCTAATTTCTGGTTTAGAAGTTGGTATTGGCGTTAGCGTGAATTATACAGTATATGCTTATGAGTATGGGATTCGTACCGCTTTTCTCGATCATACGCGTGGTTATTTTAATCCAAGCAGTTTATGTTTGGCGGTAGTCGGTTGTGAAACTAGTCCGCATAAAGTTAGTTTTAGTCAGTTACCCACCGATTGGCAGGTTGCCTCAGGCTTAAATCAGACTAGCGAAAATACCTTTATGGCACAAGATTATGATGAACTTTTGGATATGCCATTTGAATTAGGTCGGTTTAAACGCTTAGAATTCAAAGTCGCTGGAGTGCCACATTATTTGGTTTTATCGGGGACGATTTTGCCTTTTGATGAAGCGCGAATTTTAGCCGATATGCACAAGGTCTGCGAATATCAAATTAATTTATTTGGTGGCGTAGCTCCGTATCGGAATTACACGTTTATATTGAATTTATCGGGTGAAATTTTAACTGGGTTAGAGCATCGCAATTCAACTTTACTGATGGCTCCAGCGCATTCGCTACCCAATTTAAATCGCAGTAATGATGTGGATTATATTAAATTGATGGGACTAATTAGCCACGAATTTTTTCATACTTGGAATGTTAAACGGATTAAACCGCAGGTGTTTACACCTTATGATGTTCACCAAGAAAACTATACTAAATTACTCTGGTGGTTTGAGGGCGTAACTTCGTATTATGATGATTTAGTGTTGTATCGTACGGGTATAATTGATCAAGATCAGTACTTAACTATTATTGTTGAGAATTTAAATAATGTGTATAAATTTGCTGGAGTTACGCAGCAAAGTGTTGCTAATAGCAGTTTAACTAGCTGGGTTAAATATTATCGTCAAGATGAAAATAGCCCAAATAGCATTGTAAGTTATTATGTCAAAGGTTCTTTAGTCGCGCTGTGTTTGGATTTGTTGTTGCGCTCTAAATCGCAATTTAGCTTAGATAGTGTGATGTTGCATTTATTTAAGCTTTGGCAAGTTAATCCAATTGGAGTTGCCGAAAATGAGTTTCCAGCTTTAATTCAAGCTGCAACTGGCGTAGATTTAGCTGAGTTTATTCAACAGGCGACTGAGACTACGGAGATGTTGCCATATGTTGAGTTATTGGCTCAGTTTGGTTTAGATTTAACGACGCGCTTGGCTAAAAATCATCAAGATAGCGGTAAATTTAATCTAAGTACCGCCTCTGCTGTGCCGCTGGCGTTGGGTGATCTTGGCGCAAAATTAGACAAGCAAGCATTAGGTTATCTAGTTAAAAATGTATATGTGGATACTCCTGCCGAACGTGCTGGTTTAGCGGCTAATGATTTGATTATTGCGCTGAATCAAGTTAAACTAACGAACTTAGAGAAGCAATTGGGTTTTATTCAAAATGGTGAATCGATTGAATTGACGCTTTTTCGTCAAGAACGCTTATTAACCTTGAATATTGAGTTATCGAGTTGTGCTGTCAAGATTTTTGAGTTAGCCTTAAATGATGCTAAATTATTGTCAAATTGGTTATGAGTTGTGTCACGTGCTATTTTTAGAGTGAATGTTTACTTGTGGAATAGTTGTTTTATTAATTGATAGTTTGTAGATTAACTTTATTTTTAAAGGAGTGTTCGGATGAAAAAAGGGTTTAAAATCTTAAGTTTGGCGGGATTAGTGTGTTTCTCTAGTCTTGGATTTGCGGCTGAAGCTGCATTGCCACATATGAGTGCCGCACAGTTGAAAGCCAATGATGGTAAAAATGGGCATAAAGCCTATGTTGCATTAAATGGTAAAGTTTATGATGTTTCTAAAGTTGATGAGTGGAAAGGTGGTCAGCATTATAAAGGTATGGTTGCAGGCACCGATTTAAGTTCAAATATTCATTTATCACCACATGGACCTGGAATTGTTAATGATTTAAATTTGAAACCGATTGCCGTTTATCCATAGTTAGCCGCAGAATTTTAGTTTCCCGCAATTAATTTATGTTAGGTGATTCTATGCAAGTGATTGATTTACGTAGTGATACTGTAACTAAACCTAGTCATGGTATGCTGGAAGCGATGATGCGTGCTCAAGTTGGTGATGATGTATTTGGCGAAGATCCAACCGTTAAAGCTTTGGAAGAACGGCTCGCTGGAATGAGCGGAATGGCTGCAGCCGTATTTGCACCAACTGGTACGCAAAGTAATTTATTGGGATTGTTGGCGCATTGTGGACGTGGCGATGAATATATCGTTGGGCAATCGGCACATACATATATGTGGGAGGGTGGTGGCGCGGCCGTTCTTGGCAGTATTCAGCCACAACCTTTGGATTTTGAAGCGGATGGTAGTCTGGATTTAAACAAAGTCTATCTAGCGATCAAACCCGATGATGTGCATCATGCGCGCACCAAATTACTCTGTTTAGAAAATACTACTGGCGGTAAAGTTTTGCCACTGGAGTATTTACAGTCGATTCCATCATTTTGTCGAGAAAATAATTTAGCCAGTCATCTTGATGGTGCGCGAGTATTTAATGCGGCGGTTGCTTCTCGGGTCAGTTTGGATAAAATTAGCTGTAATTTTGATTCGTTGTCAATTTGTTTATCTAAAGGTCTTGGTACTCCTATGGGGTCGGTGCTCTGTGGTTCGCGTGAGCTAATTAAAGAAGCACGCAAGTATCGCAAAATGTTGGGTGGTGGAATGCGCCAAGCTGGAATAGTAGCGGCAGCTGGTTTGTATGCATTGGATAATAATATTGAACGCTTGGCTGATGATCATGTTAATGCACAGCTGCTTGCAACCGAGTTAGCGCAAATTGACGGCATTGAGTTAGTTGCAGTTAATACCAATATGTTATTTATTAAAGTGGCACATGGCTATGCGGAGCTGCGTGAAGCATTATTTAGCCAAGGTATTATTTTTCCTAAAGCGGCGAACAAAGCGGGTTTAATTCGCTTGGCAACTCATTTGGATGTTACGCATCATGATATCTTGCGCGTGGTGACTGAAATTAAGCAATTAATGCGTTAAGTGAAGTAGTGAAGTTCAAAACTAGCTTGCCATAAATAATAAAATTATTTCTTGGAGTATGCATTAGTTAACTAAAATGTTTTACGAGTTAATTATGGTCTTTTTGAATTGATTTATTTTCAGGAGCGGTTCATGCATAATATTTTATACAGCAATAATTCGTCATATTACAGTATGATTGCGCGGCTGGTTTTGGCGGAAAAAGCCGTTGCTTATGAATTGCATCACATTGATATTCATATCAAGATGGAGCAGTTTGCGCCTGAATTTGTCTCCATTCAGCCGAATATGACTGTGCCAGTTTTGGTGTGTGATGGAGTGAATATTGCGGATAGTCATCAGATTTTATTATTTGTAAATAAATATTTTTCTGGACCTGATTTGTGCCCAGCCGAAGATGAAGCCGCTATTTTGAAATCCTTGGATTTACATTATGCGTTTTCGATTGAAGATTTAACCATGGGCACTGCCTTACGTAAATCGCCAATTGCGGGTTTCGCTCTTGGTCGTGGTTTAAAGCGTGCTGCACGACGTTGCCAAGAATTAATGCGTACGCATCCTGAATTTAAATCTGCCTGTGAAAATAAACTCAAGCTTGAGGATGAGCGTCAACGGTTAATTTTATCCAAAGAAAATAATTACGCTCAGGTTCTTGCGCAGGCGATTAAACTTTGTGATTCTTTGGAAGTTGAGTTGTCACAGCATGAATTTGCAGCGAGTAAACACTATAGCCTTGCCGATGTGGTGTGGACGGTGTTTTTAGCGCGGTTAGTAATGATAGGCTTTGAAAATTATATAACCGAGCGTAAGCATTTGAACGGCTATTGGCAAAAAATGACGCAACGAAAAAGTTATCCTGAAGCTAATTTATATACTAAGATGCCACTAAAATTCTTGCTGAAAGTTATGTTTGCCTTATTGTTTAAAAAATAAACTGCCGATGGTGATTAAGATTTAGCGTAATCACCATCTAATTTACATTGAAGGTTATCACAATTTAGCAACTGGATTAATGGCTGAAAATAAAATAACGATTTATCATAAATATGGCAATTAGCCCGATCGGTGTAATTTAATCCAAGACCTTAATACTTAAATCACCATCTTCATCGGTTTCAACACCATGAATATCGGTTTCAAAACCAGGTACTTCCTGCCCAATTTTCTCAAGCATAATTAAATAATCTAAGACTTTGCGCGATGAGCTAGTAATACGTTCACCAGGCATAATTAGCGGCACACCAGGTGGATAAGGCAGTACCATTACTGCGCTAGTATGTCCTTCTAGTTCACTCAGTTTAATGAATTTAGCCTTGCCTTTAATTAATTTTTGAAAGGCTTGATGTGGGGTCATGGAGATTTCGGGTAAACAGTCAAAGGCGTGATACATCATGGTTGGCAAATCATATTCTTTCATCAGGTTATGAATGCGGCTGGCTAATTCTTGAATCCGCATTTTGCGGTAAAATTGCGGATATTCTTGATATAAATTCGGTAACATTTCACGCACAGATAAATTAGCATCAAAAGCGGCTTTGAAATCATTTAAAATGGTGAGTAATTTCATCGATTTGGGGCGGCTAATTCCAATACTAAATAAAAACAGTAGGCTATATGGACCAGTTTTTTCAACAATCACGCCGTGTAAATCAAGAAACATGCTGACTATTTCGGCAGGAATGCCAAATTCGACTAATTGATTATTCTCGATGCCTGGGGTGAGTAAGGTTACTTTCATCGGATCTAAATAAATGTGATTGGCATCTTGATTTTTAAACCCATGCCAACTCTCATTAGGTTTTAATTCCCAACACTCGGCTTCCTCAATTTCATCGGGCTGCCAAACATCAAAGTACCAATCGCGAGCCGTTGCGCGGAGTTTTTTTATTTCTTTGCGAAAATTAGTCCCGCGTTTGACTGCACGATTTATCAGATGATAACCACGTTCACCACGCATCATGGCAGCTGCAATTTCACAGCTCGCGGTAATTTGATAGAGTGGGCTAGTGGAGGTATGCATCATATAACATTCATCCATTACGTCTTTATCAATTTTACCTTTGATATGGATCATCGAAGCTTGTGAGAATGCTGCGAGTAATTTATGGGTGGAATGGGTCTCAAAGATAATTTGTTCGCCAAGTGCACTGTTACACATCCCATATTTACCCTTGTAAATCGGGTGGAAATTGGTGTAAGGAACCCACGCACTGTCAAAATGAAGTTTGTTAACTTTCAGCGTGCGTTTGATATATTCGGTGTTATAAAGTAAGCCATCATAAGTTGAATTGGTGATAACGGCATAGCTGGGCCATTCGGCATAAATACTGGATGCATCGATTTTAGCTTGAATGGATGCCGAGGTAAATTCGCTTTGCGGGATTCCACCCAAAATTCCGTAAGCATTGCGAGTTGGACGGAGGTAAATTGGCACCACATCGGTCATCATCATGAAATGGCAAATGGATTTATGGCAGTTACGATCCACTAAAATCGTGTCGCCCTCACCAGCCGAGTATAAACCCACCATTTTATTGGCAGTTGAGGTTCCATTAGTCACAATATATGAATGATCTGAATTAAAGGTTTCAGCAATAAATTCTTCGGCTTCTTTATGTAAACCTGTGTGATCTAATAAGCTACCTAGTTCTGGTACCGAAATTGAAATATCGGCTTTAAAGGTGTTGGCACCAAAAAAATCATGGAAATATGCCCCCACGGGAGAGCGTGTAAATGCCGTGCCACCCATATGTCCAGGGGTACAAAAAGTATATTTATTGGAATTAACGTAGCGCATTAACTCTTTGGTAAAGGGCGGCGTAATTACATTCAAATAGCTGGTAATTGCGCTGGCAATGCGTTTGGTATCATCGCTAATTAAGTGCTGATCGTATTGTAAAAAATCTAGATTTAATTTAAAATTGGATAATTCTAAGTCTAATTCATTATGATTGGTGTTAATTAGAAAAATTGGCAAATCAGGGTTAATTCCTGCGAGCTCTTCTAATTCGGAGAGATTATTTGATTCCCAATCAACGATATAACTAACGATGCGCGCGTTGTGTTTTAAGGTGGAAATGCTATCATTGAGCGATGAGCTGGTAATGATATTGAAGCCTTGTTCGCTGAGTAATTGAGTTAACTTATTGAGAAAAAGCTTTTTTTGCTCATTTAGGCGATTGTGATAGGTGATTAAAATATCATTCATATTAATTCCAATTTAATTAAGCCGAAGTTAATTTAATCTAAACGTAAGCTTATTGCGGAGCTAGAGAATTTTTGGATTCCTGTCACAGTTTGAACAATTAATTCACCGTGTTCACCAATGTCGCTATGGATGCCACGTGCAATTATTGCGCCATGTTGCAGAATTTTAACGTTATGTTTAAGGTGTAAACAATTGTCTAACCATTCGCGCCGAAGTAGGGCAAAGCCGAATAATTTAAATTCATTAATCAGGTGGTCAAGGCTGGAGACTAAATCGACTAACAGTTGATTGCGCTCCCAATTGGCAAGATTATCTAAACCAATCCCAATTACACTATGATTGATTTGATCGCGGAAAATATTTTCAACTAAAATTCCACTAATTTTTAATTTGCTATTCGCTTGGTAAATATCATTCGGCCATTTAATTTGATTACTAATGCGATAGTTTTTCAGGAGACGATTTACGGCTACCGCACAGAGTAAAGGCAAAAGTTGTAAATTAAAATCCGCTGGAAAATCATAAATAATCGAGGCGGTTAAATCATGTGCAATGCTGCTGAGCCAATGGCGTCCAAAGCGTCCGCGTCCAGCATATTGCCAATCACAACTAACGATAGTTTTATTGGCTAATTGGTTAATGTGTTTGAGCGCATAACTGTTGGTTGAATCGGTTTGACTGAGTAAATGCACCTGATAATCCAGTTTTTGTGCTTGAAGTAGCTTTTCAATTTTGTTTTGATTGAGCCAATTTAACGGATAACTTAGGGTGTAATTACTGCCGTGGCTAATTACCGAGCCAGCTTTAAGTTTATTAATCCGTGCAATTATTGCCAAAGTCTGCAAGGTATTTAGTTCTAAAGCTTGGCTGAGTTGACCAATTGAAAGCGCGTTGTGCTGGCTGAGCAGTTGTAAGAGTTTAATTTCCATTGTTGCGAATCTGGGTAACTAATTTAGTGGTTGAGGTTGCAAATAAAAATGGAATGGAATGAACCGTGCCATCATTGGCAATTATTTCGCTGCTACCCACAATCTTGTCAATACTCCAATCACCGCCTTTAACCAAGATATTTGGCATGATTTGTAAAATTAAATTTAAGGGCGTATCTTCATCGAAATAAGTTACAAAATCCACTGATTCTAAGCTCGCGATTACCGCTAAACGATTCTCTTGGGAGTTAATCGGACGATCATCGCCTTTGCCTTGACGTTTTACCGAAGCATCGCTGTTAAGCGCAACGATCATACTAGCACCTAAGGCGCGCGCTTGAGCCAAATAAGTGACATGTCCACGATGTAAAATATCAAAGCAACCATTAGTAAAAACTAGCGGTGTATTGGCTTTTAATTGTGCTAATTTGGCAGGTATTTCGTGAGGTAAAATGATCTTTTTTTCAAAGTCAGGAGTTGGGTAATTCATTGAGTTATTCCATGATTAATTTAATCAGCTATTATAGCATAGTATAATTTTTTTCTAAATAAGTTGAATTGGCTCAGTTATCATTAATAGTGATTAATAAAATTTGTTTTTAGTTGCTGAGTTTGAAATAACGTCGAGGGTCATGATGTGTCAAAATGGTTGTAATTTTTATACGATTGTGAGTACTCTTTATAGAGCTGATGAAGGGCATTAGCCAAATAAAAAAACAGTCTGAATAGACTGTTTAATAAACTACTTTTGAATTGGTAGCGAACGCTCTTTCCATTCACGAATTCCACCATCCATCGAGCTAACATTGCGATAGCCCATTTTTTGCAGATTATACGCGGCTAATGCGGAACGAAATCCACCACCACAATAGAGGACTATTTCAGCACTTTTATCTGCGATATTTACCGCAATGTCACGCTCTAAAACACCGCGCCCAATATGAATTGAATTAGGAATACGTCCTGCATCCCATTCGTTATCTTCACGGACATCGATAAAAATAAATTTTTCACCCGCAGCAAATTTTTGTTGAACTTGAGTTACGCTTAGTTCTTTAATTTGTGGGCGAATTTCATTAACTAGAATTTCAAAATCTGGATCATGTTGCATAGAAGAGTTCCTTTTAAATTAGTTTAGCGTTAGTTAGTTTAGTGATTAATTCGGTAATAGCTTTGCCTCGATGGCTAATTTGGTTCTTGATATCTTCATCGAGTTCGGCAACGCTGGCATTATGTTCTGGAACATAAAAAATTGGGTCGTAACCATGTCCGTTGTGACCACGTGCTTGATACGCAATTTCACCATTGAAGATTCCCTCGGCAATTATTGGTTGTGGATCGTTGGCATTGCGCACGAAAACCAGTGAACAATAAAAATAAGCACTACGCTGTGTTTCTGTAGTCATAACCTTGAGTAATTTATTGAGATTGGCTTGGTCTGATTTAGGTTCACCCGCATAACGTGCTGAATAAATTCCTGGTGCACCATCCAGAACATTTACGCACAGTCCAGAATCATCAGCGAGTGCTGGCAGTCCAGTAAATTTAGCGCAATGGCGAGCTTTATGGAGTGAATTTTCGACGAAAGTATTAAATGGTTCATCGATTTCAGGAACATTTAAACTGGCTTGGGACACAATTTCAATATTTAATGCGGCAAAAATTTGTTGAAATTCACGAATTTTTCCTGTATTATTTGAGGCTAAAACTATTTTATGCATCTGGTATTTACTTAAAAATAATATGGTTATTGCTAAAATTTTGCTAATACGGTAAAATATCTCTTGAGAGATTGCCATATTCGAACTATTTCCAGTAAAGGAGATATTTCGTGGATAAATTTTACCACGCAATTTTATGTTGTGCTGGATAATTTCATCGTTCAATGGTATATAAAAGCAAAGATAAACCCAATTATTGGTGTAACCCAATGTGATTTGGTTAACTTAGATGTATGATTTTGGAGCGTAAAACGCGCTGTAGCCATGGTTGAATTAGCGGCGTTGGTTTCAATCCTGTGTTATCAGTTGAAGATTTTACTTAATTAATTTTTATAAGCGAGACAAGAATGCAATTTAAAAAAATTACCGATTTATTATTAACTGGCAAAAAAATTTTCATTCGTACCGATATGAATGTACCATTTAAAGATGGCGTGATTGGTGATGATACGCGTATTCGAGCTGGTTTAACTACGATTAAATATGCGTTAGATAATGGTGCACAAGTTATTGTTGCAACTCATTTGGGTCGTCCTACCGAAGGAACCGTTGCCGATGCTGACCACGTTAAACCAGTGGCAGATTATTTGGGGCAGTTATTAGGCGTTGAAGTGCCTGTAGTTGCTGATTGGCAAGCGAATGGGGTTAAATTTTCAGCGAGCAATATTGTAATGCTTGAGAATGTACGTTGCAATAAAGGTGAAAAGAAAAATGTTGACGAATTAGGCAAACAGTATGCCGCGTTGTGTGATGTGTTTTGTTATGATGCCTTTGCTACTGCACATCGTGCCGAGGCTTCAACTAATGCGGTTGGTAAAAATGCTAACGAAGTTTGTGCGGGTTTATTAATGTCAAAAGAATTAGAGTCATTGGCTAAAGCCGTGGCAACTCCAGCTAAACCAGTGGTGGCTGTAGTGGCTGGTTCTAAAGTTTCAACTAAATTAACGATTTTAGATAATTTGGCTGACAAAGTTGATGTGTTAATTGTTGGCGGTGGGATTCTAAATACCTTTTTATTAGCTCAAGGTGCCAAAATCGGTGCGTCATTGGCTGAAGCAGACTTAGTTGCCGAAGCTAAAAAAGTGATGGATAAAATGACTGCACGTGGCGCAATGGTGCCATTGCCACAAGACGTAGTAGTTGCCACCGAATTTAGCCCAACTGCGAAAGCGACTGAAAAAGCTTTAGCTGATGTGCAAGATAATGAAATGATTTTGGATATCGGTAGTCAATTTGCGACTGAATTAGCGCAAGTGCTTGAGACTGCGGGTACAATTATTTGGAATGGTCCAGTTGGCGTATTTGAATTTGATCAATTTGCGAATGGAACTAAAGTAGTTGCCAATGCGATTGCTAATTCGAATGGCTTTAGTTTAGCTGGTGGTGGTGATACCATTGCGGCAATCAATAAATTCCAAATTTTTGATAAAATTAGCTATGTTTCGACTGCAGGCGGTGCGTTACTTGAATTCTTGGAAGGTAAAGAATTACCAGCGGTAACGTTGCTAACTAGTCGCGCATAATCAAACTAGTTTAAACTAAGGTTAGGCTATCTATTTAGGTAGCCTTTCTTAATCTATTTTCTTGGCTTTTAATTGACCGCTTGCGAGTGTGTTAGTTAATCTGGCAGGGAAATGTGTGCAAAATTTAAATGAAATTGAGAATATAGAAAAATCCAATGAAGAAAATGTTTCTAGTGCTACTAAGTTTTTGGACTGGCAATGTATTTGCGGCGGTAACATTTTTGAATCATGATTATGCGAGTTATTATCACCCCTTAATCGAGTCGCGGGAATATCCGAAAATTAGTCTTAGCGAAAGTTATGGGGCTTTAATTTCTGAATCGGTGGTGCAAACTTATTCGGTGCGTGGGTTGTACAATTATTATCGCAATTTTGTTTGTGACCAGATTTATGCCAAGAGTTGTCGCAAAAATTTGGAGAATTTACAGAATTATGCTGACTTACGCTTGGAATCTTCAACGCAACTTTTTAACGCAGATATTGAGAGCGTAATTGGCACTAAAATGATTTATTCAACCTTGGGCGCAGATGGTCGTAGTCATCAAGTTTCTGGTGCTCTGTTGGTTCCTAAGCAAACCACACCGATTAAAGGGATTATTCTTTTTTATCATTACACCGTTTTGGATAAGCGTAATATTCCGTCTAACTTTAATCGTGATAATTTTTTACTGAGTCCGCTCTTAGCCAGTAGTTTAGTTAGTGCAGGTTACGTTGTGTTGGCTCCTGATTATTTGGGATTTGGGAGTGATGAGTCGAGTGTTCACCCGTATGTAAATTTTTCTGAAGTTAATGCGCTGAGTGGTATTTATATGTTGCAGGCTTATTTACGCTCCGCCAGTTTTAAAGCGGCAAATTTTGCGACAACACCAATTTCTGTGTTTCTTTCGGGTTATTCCGAAGGCGGTGGCTATGCTTTATGGGCAAGTAAGATTTTACAAGAGAGTGATTTTTTAATTAAGCATAATTTAACATTAAAGAAAACGATTCCCGTAGTTGGAGCGTATAATATTTCCAATGTGATGTATCCTTTTATGTTTTCAAACGTGACGGATGATAGAGCTGAACCATATAATGTGGAAAATTATTGGGTGAGCGCAGTATCGAAGCCAGGCTTTTATGCCGCAAGTGTTAATGCTGCGCTCAGTTATTCGCAAACGCCACATTTTGCAGAAAGTGCACTCTATAATGCAAATTTTATGCAGTGTGATAAATGTGTTACGCATGATAGACATTTAAGTGTAACCCAGTTTTTGGAATCAGTAGCGCATAGCGATGGTCAAATGTATAACATTCTATTTCAACAAGCTACTGCATCTGGTTACGGTTATAATGAAAATTCATTATGGCTAATTGCGAGCGAAAGTATGCATCAGGATAATAGTTTTGTGCAGCAGTTTACGCAAGCCGACATTTACAATTGGTATTCTAAGAGTCCAGTTACCTTATTGGCGTTTGAATATGATTCAGTTGTTCCGCGTTTAAATTCTGAAACGGCATATTTAGCGATGGCAGCACAAGGTTCACCTGCGGTTAAGTTGATGCTAATCCCTAATCAAGATTTTATGGTCAAAGGTTTAATTCCATTAAGTGATATGCAAGTCGATCATCCTTATGGGATTAAATTTATGTTGCCATTTGTACGCCGAGAGTTGGAATTAGTTAACTAATTTTGGCTAATTTGGGGGTGTTTTTGACGGAGTAAAGTACTAAAGCTTTTCTAATTGGTCTGGATTGCGGTATAATCTAAGGATTTAATTATTTTATTCTTAAAACTGTGACTAAGTTAGTCAGCAAATAGGCGATAAATTTAAGCTTAATTGTTTAAGCCTGATTTGGGTAGAATTTAGTTAATTAGTTGCAATTATTAAAAAAATATAAGTATCAAATTAGCTTGGCATAAATGTTTACGAGCAATAATTTAAATATAACAAGAGGTTGAAATGGCAGTTTATTCAGTAAAGCAAATTTTAAATGCTGCAGTTGCAGTTGGTAGTGAAGTAACCGTACGTGGTTGGGTGCGTAATCGCCGTGATTCAAAAGCGGGATTATCGTTTGTGAGTATCAGTGATGGTTCATGCTTCGATGCTATTCAGGTGGTCGCCGAGGCTAATTTGTCGAATTATACTTCAGAAATTTTGAATTTAACTAAAGATTGTGCGGTGATTGCCGTAGGTAAATTAGTGGAATCACTGGGTGGTGGACAAAAATTTGAAATTCAAGCTACTAATATCGAAGTAACCGGCTTTGTAGAAAATCCAGATACCTATCCAGTTTCGCCAAAACGGCATACCGTTGAGTATTTACGTGAACATGCGCATTTACGGATTCGGACTAATTTAATGTCATCGGTGATGCGCGTACGAAATACCGTTTCAACCGCTATTCATGATTATTTACAAACGAATGGTTTTAATTGGGTGCATACACCGTTAATTACGGCTTCAGATTGTGAGGGTGCGGGTGAATTATTTAAAGTTACTACACTCGACTTGGCTAATCCGCCTCGTGATGCTCACGGTAAGGTTGATTTTAAACAAGATTTCTTTGGACGTGAGTCATATTTGACGGTTTCAGGGCAATTAAATGTTGAAACCTATTGTATGGGTTTGTCTAAAGTTTATACTTTTGGACCAACGTTCCGTGCAGAAAACTCTAATACTACGCGTCATTTGGCTGAATTTTGGATGGTTGAACCCGAGATTGCGTTTGCTAATTTGATGGATGATGCAGCGTTAGCACAAGGGATGTTGAAACATGTGTTTAAAACCGTGTTGAATAAAAATAGCGATGATATGGGTTTCTTTAGCCAATTTATTGATAAAAATGTTTTGCCACGTCTAGAAGGTATGGTAAATGATAATTTTGAAATGTTAAGTTATACCGAAGCTATTAAGCGCTTGGAAGCCTCTGGTAAAGTTTTTGAAAATCCACTCTATTGGGGTGTTGATTTGGCATCAGAACATGAGCGTTTCTTGTGTGAGGAATTGATTGGTAAGCCAACTATCGTTACTGATTATCCAAAAGATATTAAAGCCTTTTATATGCGTCAAAATGAAGATGGCAAAACCGTGGCGGCGATGGATATTTTAGCGCCAGGAGTTGGTGAAATTATTGGTGGTTCACAACGTGAAGAACGCTATGATGTGTTGGTTGCGCGGATGCAAGAAATGGGTATTGAGCCAGCTGGTTTGGAGTGGTATTTGGATTTACGTCGTTTTGGAACTGCACCACATGCTGGTTTTGGCTTGGGCTTGGAACGAGCGGTGAGTTATATTACAGGTGTGCAAAATATTCGTGATATTATTCCATTCCCACGTACACCAAAAAGTGCATCGTTTTAATGTTAAATAAATTTTAAGGTTCTGTGATGTTCAAATTAACAAAATTAACTAATTTATTCTTTGGCGCGCTTGTAGTTGGAATATTAGGTGCTTGTTCGCCAACGCCAAATAATGTAACCTTGACGCTCACTCCGAGTAGTTGTGTAACTGGTGCCTATCCTGGTTACGAAGCTGCTGCTACGTCATATTCTAACGCATTTCCATTAAATGCGACGATGCCCGCAAATGCTCCATATTGTATGGCAGTGACATTGACCAATAACAATACGGGGACCAATGCGAATAATGTTCAGGTGTTTCAGGGTGGCTTACAGTTAAGTTATACAGTTGCAGGTGTTTCGTATTTAGCTAATATGATTGATTTTAATGCCTCAGGAATACCGCAATCAACTTATAGCTATACGCCATATCAACAATTGGGTAATATTGCTTTATTTGACCCAAGTAATTGCGTAACAACGATTGGTTCACATGTGAATACGTTGAGTCAGGGTGGCGGACAATGTACTTTTTATTTAGGGATGGTTGGCGAGTCGCTCCCAGTTGGAACGTACCCGCTTCAGTTACAAGTAAATTATACTAATGGTAACGATAGTTATTTTGTTAACGCTGCATTTAATCAACGGGTTAATTTGTATGCTGGTGGTGATTTTACCGCACCTAGTTCGGTGGGGAATTATCTAGCCTTGTATAATGGCGAGAGCGCAAATATTGCGGAATCTACACCAGTTGCTTTTCCTGGGCAAGCAATAAAATTATTAACTCGTGATGCCTATGGCGACATCTTTGCTTATGATGGGGTTAGTGTTTATGTGTTTAATGGTGGTAGCTCGTGGGCACCTATTGGTCTTCCTGGTGGTAGTGGTGTACAAATCAATGCGTTAAGTAGTGATAATCTCGGGAATGTCTTTGCGGCAACCACTGCTGGAGTGTGGACGTATAGTTTATCGAGTTCGACACCAGCGTGGTCAAATGTTGCTGGTGCTGCTGGAAGTGGTAGCTTTGCGGCGGTTCAATCAACACCTGTTTCTGGTTCGTCAAGTAATACACTTTTTGCTACGGATAACTCGTATTCAAGTAGTCCAGCTGCTTTGTTGTTTTGTAGCTGGGCAACTGGTGCAACTTGTGCCTGGAGCTCAATTTTTGAAAGTGCTAACACCTTTTTTAACTCGCAAGCCTTAGCTGTTGAATCAGCAACCTTGCAATATTGGGCGAGTGAGAGCTCGGTCTGGCAAAATAATAATGGCACATCAAGTGTGATGTTAAATGAATCAACGGTTGATAATCAAGCGGGACCAATTGGTATTGATCCAATTGGATTAATGTATGTTAGTTTTAATAATAGCATTAATCATTTATTGACTCCATCCGTATTTTCAAATAGCATCGCAGCTGGCGGTACATTGACACCGTTAACCTCGTCATCTGGACAAGCCTTACTGGGTGCAGCCAATGGGGTAGCAGTACAGAGCATTAGCTATAATGGTAGTAGCCTTGCGAGTGTTGTGGCCTATGGTAACAATTTATTCACTAGTGCTGATTTTAGCGGTGCAAGTTCCTTGGCGTATGTTTTGTTAGGATACTCCGCAGCAACACCAGTTGCAAGTACATATTGGACGCCAATAACCGGAATTAGTGGTGGTGCTGTCAATAGTGTAGCTTTTGGTAGTGTATTAACAACATATTAGGAACACAGGAATAAAGATTATGATTAAACGGGTATTGACTCTGGTGAGTTGTGCGGTGTTTTTGGTCGGTTGCTTGGGAATTGGTGAAGATAGTGCAAATAATATCCAGCTTTCAACCACGGCTGGAACTTGTCCAACTGGTGCGATTAATGCACCATATTGTATGGCGGTCAAGATTGAAAATAATCCTGGTGGACAGAATTATATTAATAGCACGAGTAATCCGATTAGTAGTATTGCGGTGACAACTAGTGGCGCGAGCAATATCATTTCTCCGATGTTTAATGCGAGCTCCATGGATCCTAATGGCTGTACTTCTGCAACGATAGCGCCTGGTGGCAGTTGTACTTTTTATGTGGCAATCTCGGCAGAATCCTATCCCGTTGCTACGGTTAATCCAGTTAATATTACGATTAATTATACTGTCAATGATAGTTTGTTTGTAAATGGTGATCATACCGCATCGAATTCAACTACGATTTATGAGCGTACCAATTTGTATATACTCAATAATACAGCTAATCTTTGGGTTTGGAATAATAATGGGTTGAGTTATGCAGGGTTAGCTGAGTCGGCAAATATGAGTGGGCAAGCGCTGCTTTCAAGCACGTTGGGATACGCTACTGGTAAGCTGATTTTATCTAATTATAATTCGATTTGGAGTTATGGGAATGGCGCTGTTTCAGCTGCGGCAAATTCTGGATTATTGACTGGTTCAAATTTATTATTTAGCTTAAGTTCGGGGATTTATGCCAGCGCTTATACCACTGGAAATATATGGAATGGTACCGAAAGTAATTCAAGTTTAACGTGGACTAATACTGGTTTACCGTCTGGTACGGTAAATTCGAATGCGTCTGCCATTTCCCCCACTTCAAACTTATATCTAGCGTTAAGTGGACAGGCTTTGAATTGTACTGGCGTAATTTCATCCTCTACAACTAAGTTATGTACCAACGAAGCAACAGGCTTTTCTGGTTCAATTACAGCGCTAGGTTATGCTGGTCTTTTGTATGCAGGATCAAATGGTAGTGGAATGTATTATGAATCAGGTACAGGCACTGCAGCTACGTGGGTACCAATTACACAGTTGCCAACAACGACACTAGGCACGGTTAATGTGATGAAAACCACGGCTAATTATGCTTATGTTCTAGCTGCGGATAGTCAGAATAATATTTGGAGTATTCCAGCTTCATCCACTAGCGCAACTCAAGTTACAACGACGCCAAGCGCGGTTACTAGCTTGGCAATTGATAATGCGAGTAGTTCAGCAAATATTTATTATGTAGCAAATAATCAGCTTTACTCATGTGGTAGTGGCGGTTTTGCGAGTTGTGCTCCAGCGGCATTAGCCAGTGGTTTAACTGGCACAATGTTAAATTTAATCATCGGCTCATCTTTGAGCACCAACTAAAAATTAGGAAATTATGTATAGCGAAAAAATCAATTTTAAACAAGCCAAATTTTATACTACAGTGAATGATTTGGCAAGTTTGCCACGCATCAATCAAGAAATTGCGATCGTTGGGCGCTCTAATGCGGGGAAATCAAGCTTACTGAATACATTGACCAACCAAACTCGTTTGGCATATACTTCAAAAACTCCTGGACGGACTCAACATATCAATTATTTTGAGGTTAAAGAAGGGGTACATTTAGTCGATTTACCTGGTTATGGCTATGCCAAAGTTCCTGAGGCAATTCGCACACATTGGGTACATTTACTCGGTAATTATTTACAGTTTCGTAAAGAAATCATTGGTCTGGTTTTGATTATGGATGCCCGCCATCCTTTAAAAGACTTGGATATTCAAATGATTGAATTTTTTTCACAAAATGGCAAGCCATTACATGTGGTGCTATCTAAAGCGGATAAACTATCTACTCAGGAAAAAATTAGGACTTTGCGTGAAGTACAACAAGCAATCCAAAATTATGGCTTTATTAATTTAAGCGTACAATTATTTTCTTCTTCAAAGAAAACAGGTGTTGAAGAATTAGAAAATAAGCTCAATGAGTGGTTGATTTAATGAAAATGCCAATCGCTAAGATTGGCTTTTTTAGGTGCGCCAGACATGGCGCACATCTAGGCGGTGCAAGTCCGCTGTTAGCCCCGTCGATGGGAATAATGAGCCTATGCAAGGGTGTTTACCGTGAGGTAGAATCTGAAGGAAGCAAATGGC
>JACCDZ010097723.1_pt1 | contig 19456 bp, 18 predicted proteins | sample 7449551 | NCBI WGS metagenome assembly JACCDZ01 (sample SAMN15323452, study PRJNA562643) | freshwater metagenome | isolation source: river surface water | place: USA:Blue River Watershed | collected 2017-08-18
ATGTTATTTACTTCCTCATTTGCTGGTTACAAACGGGCGAAGTATCTAACATGGGTACTCTACGGGCATAGCCCCGACTGGCCGATCACCACCTCCATAGGAGGTGGTTTTAAATTGACAATAAAAATGACCACCCTGGTGGTCATTTTTTTTGCCCAAGCAGTGCGCGTCGTAACTCTGGCGCAGAGGTACGTTCATCAAGCCAGATCGCCAAAAATTGCTCACTAAACAGCGGATCGGCAATAGCACCAATCGGCTGGTCGTTTAAGTAGAAATGGGACACCGCGTTAGCGTCGACATAACAGCGCAAACGGTCGCCGTCCCGCACATCCTGCCAAATCGACGTCAAGGCCTGCGCCCATTGCTGCTGGGCGGGTGACACGGTGCCAAACACATGACGCCATTGATCTAACGTCGCGTCGATAAACTCATCACGGCTGATCTCACGCTGGTAGGTCAAAGTCAGCGCCAGTGGCCGACTTTTCACTACATCCAGAAACTGCCCATCCTGCGTGGCCAATTCGGCATCGTACACCGACCAAAATACATAACGAAAATGACCTTGACCCACTGTGGTTAATGCAGTGACGCCAGGCTCTGAGGCACTGAGCCATTGGCTCGATACCATCAGCCCTGCAGCAACCAGGCCCCAATAGGATTTAACAAATCGTGTCATCAAGCGACTCCTTGCGGTGCAACCGGCGCAGCCCGCAGTGGGCGACAGGACCACCAAAACATCAACCACCACGCAGGGACCAACCACACGATGAGCCAGGAGTTGATGCGAAGATCCTGCCCCAGCTGGCTGCCGCCGACGTAGGCCAACGGGATGGATGCGGCAAAGCCCACAGTCCACAGACCGCGACCAAACCAGTGGCGAAAACACCACAACCAACAGGCCGCAAACCATCCCCACAACATCACATAATAAAGCGGCAGCCCAAGCCAGGACTGGCCGCGGCTAAATTGCAACACACCTGCCCATACCGCGAGCGCATCGAGCACCACACCAACCAGCATCAACAGCAACAGGCGGATACGTTCTACTTTGGAAAAACTGCTGGCGATGACTAACCACAGCAGCAGCACCGGCACGACCGCCATCGTTTGTGTAAGCACCAGGCCAAGCCATCCGGCTTTAAACACCAATGCCCTACCCCAAAGTGGCCACGTCGCCAGCGAAGTGGGACTCATGATTGCCGTCCCAGCGCTTTGGCAACACGTTGTCTCAAGCCATACGGCAGAGCATTGAGTAATTTGAGTGTCAGCACCAAGCGAGTAGGAAATTGCAACCGCAGCTGACGTTGCTGCAACGCGTTCGCCATCCGTCGTGCGGCGTCCTCGGCGCTTAACAAAAATGGCATCGAGAATTGGTTTTTCTGCGTCAGCGGCGTATCAACAAACCCCGGTTCAATCAGCTGGACTGTCAGTTCTGGACAATCGACACGTAAACTATCCGCGAAATAACTGACCGCCGCTTTGCTGGCACCATAGGCTTGGTTTTTACTAAAAGGAAAGACATGCGCCAAACTGCTAACCAACGCCAGTAGCGGTTGCGCACTGGCGTTTAACAGCGGTAAAAACATTTGGATCATTTGCACTTGGGCGAAGAAGTTTAACTCTAACAAGCGGCGAAACAATGCCAGATCTAAGGCATTCACATCGACATATTCACAACTGCCCGCATTAAGGATCAGGTTGTCGACATGGCCAAAACGCTGCTGCACCATGGTGAATGCCCGTTGAGTGTGGGCGATATCGGTCATATCCATCACACAAGGCACAATTCGGCCATGGGCTGATGGCAACTCGGCCAATTGCCATAAGGCGTCATGACTGCGCGCGCAGGCAACGACCCAATGGCCTTGAGCGGCTAATTCAAGCGCTAACGCACGGCCAAGGCCACTGCTTGCGCCGGTGATCACAGAAACGGGTGATTGCATAGATCCATTCTCAAGCCTTCGTTATCGATAAATACGACGACCAAGGCGGGCTGGATCTACTTAAAAATGGCGAACTTAAGGTGTAACAGCACCGAGGGTTGAAAAAAACATGCAGCACCGGGTGTAAATCAACCCAAGCGCGGATTTAAATTAAGCGTATAAATCGACAGCAAATAACTGTTTCAGCTGCTCGCGTTGCGCTTGTTTGGCGGTTTGTTGATAGGCCAGGATGGCTTTTTGTTGCTTTTGATCCGGTTGATCGTAGGCGGTGCGACGAGCGTGCGTTGCATCGAGTTCAGCCAATGCATCCGCAGAGAGCACAATCCCCTGCCCTTGCGGCATCACCGCGGCAGGTGCTTGCGTCGCCGAGCCGCTGCGCGCTGAACGCTCCGGCGTGGCTTGAACACCCTGACTACGGCGAATATCTTGGCTAATAACTAGGCTCAACGGCGCCCCCTCTTCAGACTGGTGATTTCACCAGCAGACTCCGTTTCATTATAGCGAGATTTTTTGATTTGCCAACCGCAAAAACACCGCTGAATCGCTAGTGCTGCAAGACTTTTACTAAAAACAAAGCGGCAAAAAATTGCCGCTTTATTACCCACCCCACGGTTGGCGCCTAACCTTGGAATACTCGCTTGCAGGTGACACGCAGCCATTTCGCATCAGGCTGCATCAGGCGCGGTGTTAACGCCCCGGCAATTTCTGCCACGTTACTTCATCGCGCACATACACCGGCTCCGCCAGTTCTGGCGCGACAAACAGTCCTTTCGCATAGGCGTCATTGGCAAAAGGCAACATATCTTGCGCGGATGGCAATAACACGGCGGCGCTCACCGTTAACTCCGCTTGCCACGCAGCAAAGGCGTCGCGATAAGTTTGCAAGCCAGTGCCGACCGCAGTGGCATTACTAGACACCAGCAAGGGCGGTAATTGCGCTGGTTTTAACGCTTGTTCAGCACTGACGGCTTGCATCAAGCCATAGGCTGACGCGGCGCGGTCGGTACAGAGTTGATATTGAGCGATGTACACCTCGCCCATGCGCGCATCAATAGCCGCAACGACATCGCTGGCTTGATGCAGTCTGTAGGCGGCTTGTGCCATGGCTTGTAATGTTGAGACACCAAAGACCGGCAGATCCGCGCCAAAGGCTAATCCCTGCACCACGCCGACGCCAATACGCACGCCAGTAAAACTGCCTGGGCCACGCCCAAACACGATGCCATCCAGCTGACGCAACGGCACGCCCGCATCGGACAGTAATTGCTGCACCATCGGCAATATACGTTTGCTGTGTTGTTGCGGACACACTTCATCCAGGTGATAAACTTGGCCATCGTGCCACAATGCCACCGAACAGGCTTCGGTCGCGGTATCTAATGCTAAAAATTTCACGTCGGACTCCCGGCATGCATCTGTTGTAAAAATTCAATCGCTTGCTGCACATCACGCGTGCGTCGCATCGGCGGCAACGACTTTAAAAACACGTCCCCATAAGGCCGTGTCACCAACCGATTGTCGGCAATGACTAACACACCTTGGTCCGTGACATCACGAATCAGCCGCCCCACCCCTTGTTTTAAGGTGATCACCGCTTGCGGCAGTTGCACGGCAGCAAACGGCTCAATGCCTTGCTGCTTCGCTTCTTCCACCCGAGCTTGCAACAAGGGTTCATCCGGCGAGGCGAACGGTAATTTATCGATGATCACGCAACTCAGCGTATCGCCGCGTACGTCCACGCCTTCCCAAAACGAACCTGTGCCCAAGAGCACCGCATGCTTGAGTTCGACAAATTGTTCCAGCAATAAGCGTTTACTGGTACTGCCTTGCACCAGCAGCGGTAACCGCGTGTGATTGGGGAGCTCATTCGCCATCCACTGCAGCATGCGATGACTGGTAAACAGGAAAAAACAGCGACCTTGGTTTTGCTCAATGAGCGGCAGTGCCAGTTGCAACAAGGCGGCGCCGAATTGCTTATCGGTCGGCTCAGGCATATAACGCGGCACCAGTAATAAGGACTGTGTGGCGTAGTCAAACGGACTGTCGAGCTGCAAGGTTTTCGCCGTATGCAGACCCATTTCGCGGGTAAAATGGCCAAAGCCGCCATCCACCGATAACGTCGCTGACGTAAACACCCAGCTGCGCGGCACATCGGCCACTACGGCAGCAAACTTGTCCGCGATCGACAGCGGTGTGTAATGCAAACTGATCTGGCGTCGGGTGGTTTCATACCAAAAACTAATGCCGGTCCGCTCCACATCCAACAACTTTTCTAAGCGACTTTTCAGCTGCGCCAACCGTTCATAACAATGATCGACTTGATCAGAGCGACCCAAGCTACTTTTTAGAATTTGATAGGTCATCTGCATCACATCGCCAATGCGACTGAGTGCCAGCTTTTGATCTGGCCTTTGATATAACTCGCGCCAGTTGCCTTTTTGTGGCTCGTCTGGCAACAACAACCGCCAATCTTTGACTAAGGTCGCTAATTTGTCGGCAGTTTTGGCAAGCTGCGGATGGTCACGCAGTTCGGTTTTACAGGCCATATCGATGTCACGGCACAAATCGAGCAAGATGCCGCTGGAGAAGGTCTCACCAAAATAATCGCTAGCGATATCAGGGATCTGGTGTGCTTCGTCAAACACCACCACGTCCATCGCCGGCAATAATTCGCCAAAGCCGGTGTCTTTTAGTGCCATATCGGCGAAAAATAAATGATGATTGACCACCACCAAGTCGGCATTCATGGCTTTTTTACGCGCTTTGAGCAAATAACATTCATCAAAGTCTGGGCAGTCTTTGCCAAGGCAATTATCGGTGGTGGACGTGACATACGGCAGCGCTTTGGAATCTTCGGGGATGTAGGTCAACTCACCGATATCGCCGGTTTGTGTCTCCGTCGCCCATTTTTTGATCAGCGATAAATGACCAATCAAGTCGTCATCCTGCACTGGCACATGATGGTAATGCTGGCCTAAACGAAACAAACACAAATAGTTAGCACGGCCTTTTAACAGCGCCGTCGCCACCGGCTGCGCTAGCGCCGATAACACCCGTGGCAAGTCACGTAGGTACAGCTGCTCTTGTAGGTTTTTGGTGCCCGTTGAGACTATGACTTTTTTCCCCGACAACAAGGCGGGAACTAAATAGGCATAGGTTTTGCCCGTGCCGGTGCCGGCTTCGACCACCAAGGTTTGTCGGGTTGTGATGGCATCGCCTACCGCGGCAGCCATCTGGGTTTGAGCGTCGCGCGCACGAAAACCGGCAATGGCTTTACTTAAGCGACCACCGTCGGCAAAGGCTTGATGAATTTGAAGGCTTAAAGTCACGGCCACTCGGCTAACAAGGAAAAGCGGCATTATGCCGACTGGCAGCGACGCTGACTATGCTTTTGTCATGCGCTGGTGAAATTCGTCCTCGATCAACGGCTGGAAAGCGCTGACTGGTTCACACATGCCTTTTCAAACATAGATATCGAGATGCCCTTCCGCATCCACGTGTTGCTGTTCCTCTGGCGTTAAGGCATGACCGCCTTGCGGCGGCTGATACGGTTGGTGCTGCTGTTGCTTTTTTTTGGTCTGCTGTTGCCATCCGACACGATGCGGCGCTGAGGTATCTTGGCCGGTGATCCGCATGTAACGACCAACCGGCATAATCAAGGGCTGGCTTTTGGGTTCTTCGGCATGCTGTCGCGACAACAGCGGGTATAACGCGTCCACAACGATCTCCTTGCGCCATGCTTTGTTATGGATATCGACAGTCGATAAAAAAACTTCAGCGCTACATACCGCTAGACTATAGCAGGTCAGAGCCACCAGCTACACCAAACAGGCTCAAACTATACAACTTGATTATTTATTAACCACATTAGATTACCTTGTTAGTGCCGACTTGTTGATTACTTTTCGATCCCAACTCTCAGAAATAACACCAAGACACTGTTTTATATAAATTTAATTAAAATTCACTTCTAGCCGCAGGCAGGTTTTATCGAAAAAAAACGCTTGCCAGTCGTTGCAAAGCTCGATAACTTGTATACAACAGATGGCCAGCACTGTTTAGGTCGTTGGCCGACACATTAATTTATGCACCATGCATACGAGTATTACGAACCATGATTATTCGCACCGCCCTGCATCATCATCGCCACAAATCCAAGCCCTAAGTGTTGGATCTGGGGCTATGGTGTAACGGCTCCGGTGATTGCAGCAAATCAAACAACCCCGGAGCTCTCCGGGGTTGTTGTTTTTGAATGTAAGGAAAAATTATGTCTGCTGTAGCTGAAACTAAAAAACTGCGTATCGCGATGCAAAAATCCGGTCGCTTGTCTCAAGACACCCAAGCCCTGCTCACCAGCTGCGGTTTAAAACTCAATGTCCGCGAACAGCGCTTAATCGCCCACGTTGAAAACATGGATATAGATTTGTTGCGAGTGCGCGACGATGACATTCCGGGCTTGGTGATGGATGGCGTCTGTGATTTGGGGATCGTCGGCGAAAACGTCCTCGAAGAAGTGTCACTGCAACGCCAGCTCGACAACGAAACCTATGATTACACGGTGCTAACCCGCTTAGATTTTGGCGGTTGCCGCTTATCGATTGCAGTCCCGCAAGAAGAAACTTACAACTCCATCAAAGACTTAGACGGTCGCACTATCGCCACCACCTATCCGCGGCTGTTAAACCGTTATTTAAAACAAAACGGCGTCAACTGTCGCATCGTCAATTTAAAAGGTTCGGTGGAAGTGGCACCACGCGCGGGTCTAGCCGACGCCATCTGTGATTTGGTGTCGACTGGCGCCACGTTAGAGGCCAACGGCTTAAAAGAAGTCGAAGTGATTTATCGCTCGAAAGCGGTACTGATCCAGCGCCGGGATCTAAGCGATGAAAAGCAACTGAAACTGATCAAAAAGCTGATGCCACGCATCCAAGGCGTGATGCAAGCCAACGAAAGCAAATACATCATGTTACACGCACCACGCAATCGTTTGGCCGACGTGATTGCGCTGTTGCCTGGTGCCGAAAACCCAACGCTGTTACCGCTAGCGGGTAATGACGATCAAGTTGCGGTGCACGTGGTTAGCAGCGAAACATTGTTTTGGGAAACGATGGAACAGCTGAAAGCTCTTGGAGCGAGTTCTATACTGGTATTGCCGATCGAAAAAATGATGGAGTAAATCATGCTCGGGATCCGTATTAATCGCTGGTTTGAACTCGACAACGCCGCTAAACAAAAAGTGTTGAACCGGCCGAACCCTAAAAATAATGCTGAGTTGCCACAAGAAGTTGCCGCCGTGATCAAAGCGGTCCGCAACACGGGTGACAAGGCGCTGAAGTTTTATAGCCAAAAGTTCGACAATATCGATACCAACGAGGTGGTGTTATCACTGCCATTGCAACAACTGGCTGTTTACAAATTGGCAGAAGATCGCCGACTGGCCATTGAGCTGGCATACCAAAACATTCGCAAATTCCATGCGGCGCAAGAGCCCAAGGATTTACTGATTGAAACCATGCCAGGGGTGGTGTGCGAGCTCAAACATGCCCCTTTGGAAAGCGTTGGTTTATATGTGCCAGGTGGCAGCGCGCCACTGCCTTCGACGGTGCTGATGCTCGGTGTCCCTGCGCAGCTAGCTGGCGTCAAACGTATCGTGTTAGTCACTCCGCCAGGTCAACCCACTTGGTCGGATATCGCACCTGAAATCGTGTATGCAGCGCAGCTGTGTGGTATTCGTGAGATCTACACGGTCGGCGGCGCACAAGCCATTGCAGCACTGGCTTATGGCACTGATAGCATCGCCAAGGTGGACAAAATTTATGGCCCGGGCAATCGCTACGTCACTGAAGCGAAACAACAAGTGTCGCGTGACCCGCAAGGCGCAGCCATCGACATGCCGGCAGGCCCATCCGAAGTGCTGGTGATTGCCGATGGTGACGCCAACCCCGCCTTTGTCGCCTCCGACTTATTATCGCAAGCCGAACACGGCATGGACTCGCAAGTCATGTTGGTATCGACCAGCGAGTCATTGCTTCGCGCCGTTGAGCACGAACTAGAAGCGCAATTGCTGGTGCTGCCACGGGCCATTATTGCCAAAAAAGCCCTGGATCACAGCCGCTTTATTCAAGTCGACAGCCTAGACATGGCCGCTGAAGTGTCCAATCGCTACGCACCGGAACACTTAATTATTCAAACCAGCCAAGACGACAAACTGCTGCCGCTGCTGAAAAACGCCGCCAGCATTTTTGTCGGAGCTTGGACACCGGAGTCAGCCGGCGATTACGCCAGTGGTACCAACCATGTGCTGCCGACCTATGGCTATAGCCGCAACCACAGCTCGTTAAGTTTGTTAGATTTTTATCGTCGATACACAGTGCAAACCGTCACAGCAAAAGGCTTGCAAGGCATAGGTCCGGCCATTGTCACGCTTGCCAACGCCGAGGGACTTGCGGCTCATGCCAATGCCGTGAAATTGCGCTTAAAAGCGCTGGATAAAACGCTACGCAAACAAGAAGAATTTGATTTAGTTCCAGAAGGTCCATAAATGAGTCGTATCAATTCGTTAGCCCGTGCGTCGGTGCAAGCTTTAACCCCATACGCGTCGGCGCGGCGCTCCATGTCCGGTGGTTCGGTGTGGCTCAATGCCAATGAAAATGCGTTAGCGCCCGAGTATCAGTTAAGCGGCACATATAACCGCTACCCCGATTGCCAACCGGCTCGCTTACTCAACGCCTATGCCGAGTATGCTGGCGTCGATGCCAGCCAGGTGCTGGTTAGTCGCGGCGCCGACGAAGGCATCGAGTTGTTGATCCGAAGCTTCTGTGAACCCGGTGTGGATCAGATTGTCATTTGCCCACCGACGTACGGCATGTATGCCATCAGCGCGGAAAGTAATGGCGTGGCGCGCTCGGTGATCCCACTTCGCGCCGATTTAACCCTCGATGTTGAGGCCATTTTGGCGGTGCCTGCCAAGCTGGTGTTTGTTTGTAGCCCAAATAACCCAACCGGCGATTTAATCCCACGCGCGCAAATTATCCAGCTGCTGCAAGCGCTGGATAACCAAGCGCTGGTGGTGGTCGATGAAGCCTACATTGAGTTTGTGCAAAGCGCATCGACCGTCGATTTGCTGGCCTCATACCCGAACTTAGTGATTCTGCGCACCTTGTCCAAAGCCTTTGGTTTGGCAGGGCTGCGTTGTGGTTTCACGCTGGCCGCCCCCGATGTGATTGCCGCGCTTAAACAAATGATTGCGCCCTACCCACTGGCCGCGCCGGTGATTGATATCGCGGTGCAAGCGCTGTCGAGTGAGCGCATCGATGAGATGTGGCAAACCGTGGCCATCATCAATGAACTTCGCGATAACTTCGTGCGTTTTGCCAGCACCTTAGCGGGCATCAAGCGGGTGTTTCCGTCCAATGCCAACTATGTGCTGCTGGGCGTGGATGACGCAGCCGCCTGGGTGCAAGCATTGGTGGATGTCGGCATTTTGATCCGCAATCAATCCAGCCAATTAGGTCTTGCTGGCCTTGGCTGTCCGCAGGTGATCCGCGTATCGATCGGCAGCCCCGACGAGATGGCGCAGCTGCAAGCGGCGATGGCCGCGTTTGCAAGCACCTTGAACTAAATTCAAACTCTAGGAGTAGTTGTTGTCATGGCCGCAATGCCTATTTTATTTATCGATCGCGATGGCACCATGGTGGAAGAACCACCGGTAGATAAGCAATTGGATTCGCTGGAAAAGCTGGCGTACGAACCGGGTTTAGTGCCGGCGCTGTTAAAGCTGCAAGACGCCGGTTTTCGCTTAGTGATGGTGACCAACCAAGACGGTTTGGGCACCAACAGCTTCCCACGCGACACCTTTGATGCACCGCACAACAAAATGATGCAACTGCTGGAATCGCAAGGCATTCGGTTTGACGATATTTTGATTTGCCCGCATTTCGACCACGACAACTGCAGTTGCCGCAAACCCAAACTAGGCTTGGTCAAAGACTACTTGCAACAAGGCCGCATTGATTTTACCCGCTCCTACGTGATTGGCGATCGTCAAACCGACGTGCAACTGGCGGAAAACATGGGCTTGCCGTCGTTTCGTTACAACCGCGACAGCCTTGGCTGGGCAGAGATCACCAAGCAGCTGTTAAGCCGCGGCCGCGTCGGTGCGGTGCGTCGCACCACCCGCGAAACGGATATTTCGGTTAAGGTCGATTTGGACCAAAAAGGCGGTAACAGCATCAGCACCGGCATCGGCTTTTTTGACCATATGCTGGACCAAATTGCTACCCACGGCGGGTTTTCATTGCAGCTATCGGTGGTTGGTGACTTGCACATCGACGATCACCACAGCGTGGAAGATGCCGCGCTGGCCCTTGGCCAAGCCCTGAAGCAAGCCATTGGCGACAAACGCGGTATCAACCGCTTTGGTTTTGTGCTGCCGATGGACGAATGCCGCGCCGAAGCGGTGCTGGATTTATCCGGCCGGCCTTTGCTGAAGTTCGACGCAGCCCTTGGCGAAGGCAAGGTAGGCGAGCTGAACTTAGAAATGGTTGAGCATTTCTTTCGCAGCCTGTGCGACGCCATGTTGATGACCTTGCATTTATCGGTCAGCCCTGGCAACAAACACCACATGGTGGAAGGGTTGTTTAAAGCCTTTGGCCGTGCGCTTGGCCAAGCGATTTTAAAATCAGGCGATGCGCTGCCATCGAGCAAAGGAGTGCTGTAAGTGTCTGAGTTGTCAAACGAAACGCCGCCAATGACCGAAGGCAGTTCGCTGCCCGATGTGGTGATCGTCGACACGGGCTGCGCCAATATCACCTCGGTGCTGTGCGCCATCGAGCGCCTTGGCGCCCGCGTGACCGTCTCTGCCGACCCGCAGGTGATTCAAGCCGCCAGCCGAGTGATCATCCCCGGTGTTGGCACCGCCAGCCAAGCGATGCACAACATTAGCGCCAAAGCGCTGGCGCCTGTGCTGCAAAGCCTGACCCAACCTGTGCTGGGTATTTGTTTGGGCATGCAGCTGATGACCTCGCATTCCACGGAAGGCGATGTCGAGTGTTTAGGGCTGATCCCAGGCCAAGTGGCACGCTTAGAAGCGCAAGGTGAACGCCTGCCGCACATGGGCTGGAATACGCTAGAGAAAATTGCGCGCGATGGCGCAGCGCACCCGATTTTGCGTGGCTTTGCCGACACCGACTATGTGTATTTTGTACACAGTTTTGCCGTCGAGCCGTCTGCACAGATGCTGGCAGCGTGCACCTACGGCAGCCGTTTTGCCGCAGTGATTGGCGCGCGCAATTTTATCGGCATGCAATTTCACCCCGAGCGCTCAAGCAAAGCTGGTGCGCAGCTTCTGAAAAACTTTTTATCATTAAGCGCCAGCGAGTTGTGGGTCGATTGACCGCGCGTGGCCACAAAACTGGATTTTTTGCATGATCATCCCAGCTATTGATTTGATTGACGGTCGCACGGTGCGCCTGTACCAAGGCAGCTACGACCAAACCACCCAGTACGACGCCACGCCGATGTCGCTGCGCGACCGCTACGCGGCCGCCGGTGCCGGCGTGTTACATATTGTCGATTTAAGCGGTGCCAAAGACCCGGCCAAACGCCAACTGGCTTTACTCAAAGAGCTGATGGCGCAAAGCCCACTGCCAGTGCAAGTCGGCGGCGGCGTGCGCAGTGAGCGCGATGTTGAAGACTTCTTAACCGCCGGCGCCAGTCGCGTGGTGATTGGCTCCTTGGCCATTCGCCAGCCGATGTTGGTGGCGCAGTGGCTTGAACGGTACGGCAGTGAACGGATTGTGCTGGCGCTGGATGTGGTGATAAACGAGCGTGGCGACAAAACGCTGCCAAGCCACGGCTGGATTGAGCAAAGCGATATTGTGCTAGAGCAGATCGTCGACACACTACTGCCCTATGGCGCGCGCCATGTGCTGTGCACCGATATTTCCAAAGATGGCACCTTGCAAGGCCCCAATGTGGCGCTGTATCAACAGCTGCACGCGGCCTACCCGCAAATCGCTTGGCAAGCCAGCGGCGGTGTTGGTCGGTTGGACGACATTCGTGCACTGCGCACCGACAACAAAGCGCAAAGCCCAGTGGCCGGCGTCATTTTAGGCCGCGCGTTGCTTGAAGGAAAATTCAGTATTGAGGAGGCGATCGCATGCTGGCAAAACGGTTAATTCCTTGTTTGGACGTGCGTGATGGTGTGGTGGTTAAAGGCGTGCAATTTCGCAATCACGAAGTGATTGGCGACATAGTGCCGCTGGCGAAGCGTTACGCCGACGAAGGTGCTGACGAGCTGGTGTTTTACGATATTACAGCATCCAGCGATGGCCGCGTGGTGGATAAAAGCTGGGTGCGGCGCATTGCGGACGTCATCGACATCCCGTTTTGTGTTGCCGGCGGCATTAAAAGTGTCGACGACGCGGGGCGTATTTTAGAGCTCGGCGCCGATAAAATTTCGGTCAATAGCCCAGCGTTGGCGCGGCCCGATTTAATTAACGAATTAAATGCGGCCTATGGCCAACAATGCGTGGTGATTGGCATCGACAGCTTTTTTGACGTCACCACCGGCCAATACCAAGTGTATCAATACACAGGTGACGAGAGCCGCAGCCAAAAAACTCGCTGGTTGTTACTCGATTGGGTGCAAGAAGTGCAAGCACGTGGCGCAGGTGAAATTGTCCTGAACTGCATGAACCAAGATGGTGTGCGCCAAGGCTATGATTTAGCACAATTAAGTTTGGTGCGTGACTATAGTCAGGTGCCGTTAATTGCTTCCGGCGGCGCCGGTGCCATCTCGCATTTTATCGATGTGTTTCAGCAAGCGGATGTTGATGGCGCCCTCGCCGCCTCGGTATTTCACAAAGGCATTATTGCCATCTCCGATTTAAAAGCGCAGCTGCGTGCTGCCAACATTGAGGTGCGACCATGAGTGCATCCTTTACGCTGATCTGTGGCCCGGAACTCAACGGCCAACTGGATAGTTTAAAATGGCCAGACGACGGCTTGTTGCCGCTGATTGTCCAGCACGCGGTGTCAGGCAAAGTGCTGATGCAAGGCTTTGCCAACGCGGATGCCATTCGCGAAACGGTGTGCTCAGGCAAAGTGACGTTTTTTAGTCGCTCTAAACAGCGCCTTTGGACCAAAGGCGAAAGTTCTGGGCATTTTTTAAAGCTGCAATCGTTAGCCGTGGATTGTGACAGCGACAGCTTGCTGGCGTTGGCGCTGCCAGATGGCCCAACCTGCCATGTCGGCACAGAGACCTGCTGGCACGACGATAGCACCAATGCACCAGCGCTGAGCTTTTTAACCGATTTAGAAGCGGTGATCGCCTCGCGTCAGCACGCCGACCCAGAATCGAGTTACACGGCAAAGTTATTTGCCCGTGGCGTCAAACGCATCGCGCAAAAAGTCGGCGAAGAAGGGGTTGAATCAGCACTGGCGGCCATGGCGGGCGATCGGGAAGAGCTGAAAAACGAAGCGGCGGATTTGATTTTCCACTTACTGGTGCTGCTACGCTCGCAAGATTTGCAACTGGCGGATGTGATTGAGATTTTAAAGCAACGGCATAAAAAATAACCGTCAACCGTCTGTTGCAGCCACGCGGCAGGCGGCTTTTGTGGCGTCTATTGTGGCGGCGTTACCTGCGCGTCGCAGCAAAGCCAAAATCCGGCCGATTATTCTCAGCCGTCGCTGCGACACAGGGAACAGCTGTCAGCATTGATGACGTGCTCGCAACAATTCGTTACCGTCATTGCTCTTGTCAAACCGTCATACTTTTGGCAGTCTGGTTCAGCAAACTTGAATATATCTGTCATGTAGTTGTCATTAACGTCAACTACGATGAAAAAAACAACACATAAAACCCAATAACGTAAAGGACACCCTATGCATAACCTTCGACGCCTGCAATTACGCCGCAGCGCTTTGTTTCGCGCAAGCCTGACGACACCCGCAACAGCGAGCACCCCACAAAAAGCCGCGCATAGCCAACCAAAACAGTCCAATAAATAAAGTAGTCACCCCTGTCGCGTAGTATTTCGGCGCTGCAACCCGTAAAAACCTGACGTACATCAAGCCTAAGAGCAACTTCGGCACATATCCTGCTAAGCTAAGCCCATCAGGGCGAACTTTTAGCAGGAGCGGTTTATGTCCCGTGCGCAGGCAGTCTTACCCCCCATCGTAGAATTACCATTAGCACATCACACCTATCGACTTCGACCCGGTGTGGCTGCGCAAGCCGCGATCCATTTTGAACAACAGCAGCACTATGGCGCGCTTAATGAAATTTCGCAGAAGTTATTTAAGCGCCAGTCGGCCACGGCAGCGCTGCCGCTGTTAACAGACCACAAAACCGCCATACGTGGCCTGTTGCCAGCACCACTTTGCCAGATGTTGATTGATGAATACGAGCGCGATCCGGTAGGCATTCAAAGCCCACAAGTGCTTAATGTGTTATTACCCCATGTGTTTACCGCCGAGTTAGATCAACAACTTATTTCGTATTTTCAAAGCGAGTATTGCATCTTCTGGTGGTCGATTTATAAAGTCGAAAACCATATGGAGCACCATGGTTATTTCACCCGTTGGCACGGCGATTCAGGGCCAGAGAAGCATCTCAAAGTCATTATTTATCTTAACAGTTATAACGACCATGGCAGCGATACCGCTTTTTTAGATGTCGACACCAGCGATGCGTTAAAACAAATCGGTTATTTGTTTAACGATATTGATGATCGCGTCAGTGATCTGGCCGACTTATGTGCGCATTTTCAGCTGGATTATCAGCCTACATTTTTACAGGCCGACAGCGGCGACTGTTTAGTGTTTAACCCGCATCAGCTTGCGCATAAAGCGATTGTGCCCAGCAACTCAAAAACACGGTATGCGCTGAATTTTAGTTTGGTGCCGGCGCCGTTTCATTGGACCACCATGCTCGAGGATTATTGGCAGCCCAAGTACGATTGCCAATCCTTTACCGGTTTTGCCGATACCTTGTTGCAACGGTTTGGTGTTACCAGCGAGCCAGCACGCAGCGACGATTCCTATGTACACATTGGCGATTTACATCGAATTGAAGATGCATCGCATGTGCGTTGGTTGTGCCACCAGCTGTTCAACGACGCCAACATAGCGTCATTTATTGAAACGCAGATCTTACAAAACGACCCACAGCTGGCCCAATGCGACACCATTTTTAACTTTTTACGCATCTGTCGAAACTTGCTACTAGCGCCACTACAACAAGCCGCCAGCCTCGATTTAACGCTAGTGCGCGCCTTAGAACAACTCGCCACGTTTGAGCAACAGTTCCAACAATCCATCAGCTGTTACAACTTACGCCAAGGCCAATCGGTCAGCAGTATGTTTTGGCCCGATCCGACCGACTCACGCCACCCGCACGCCAAATACGACTTATTACCCTACGTACAAAAGCAGCCGATTTTGGATAAAACCACTCCGTTCGGTTCCGCCGGTAGCTGCTTTGCGGTAGAAATCGCCAAAGTTTTACAACAAGGTGGGTTTAATTATGTCGTCACCGAAACCAACGACGCCCCTGCCCAAGGCGTGTTCTTAGATACGCAGGTCGAAGATCCAGCGCTTGCCCGTTTTTGTGCCGCGTATGGATTGTTATTTAATAGCCCGAGTTTTTGTCAGTTGGCCGAACGCGCCTTTGGCGAGCGCAGCTTTGATAAATTGCTGGTCGATGCCAATGGTCAGTTTGTCGATCCGTACCGCGAAGGCGTGCGCTTTGCCTCACCGCAAGCCTACTTGGCCAATTACGATGCCCATGTCGCAGCGGTGCGTGACGCGCTGCTTCGCTGTGAAGTGTTTGTTGTGACGCTGGGCTTAAACGAGTGCTGGCAGCTGCTCGATGGGAGCTTTATTTCACGAAATCCACGCGCCAACATGTACCATCTGGCGAAACATAGGGTGTTAACGGTCGAGGAAAACGTGCAGTATGTTCAGCGCTTTTTTGACTTGGTCAAAGCTCGTAACCCAGCCTTCAAATTGATTATCTCAGTATCGCCAGTGCCGCTGATGGCCACTGGTCGCCATCATGAACAGCATATTATTAGCGCCAACTGCCACTCGAAGTCTGTGCTGCGGGTGGCGGCCGATGAGTTGGTGCGCCGTAATGCCGATATGTATTATTTGCCCAGTTACGAGCTGGTCACTGAGTGTTCACGCCAACCGTGGCAAGACGATTTCCGCCACGTCACCCATGACACAGTGCAACGGGTGATCCAGATGTTTGGTGAGATCTTTGTGCGTGAGTAACCTCCGGCGATAATAAAGCGCTGCACCACCACTGACAGTCGGGCGTATCACCAAGATCGCCGGCCGTCAGGCTTGGTACGCGCGCACAAACATCCGCACATTGCTGCGTAGCGCCTGTTCGTCAAGATCCTCGATACAGGGCATACGCAGCACAAAAGGCCAAAAATCCACCGCTTTACACAAGGCCCAAAATTGCGACTCGGCCAGTGCAACATCGTCTATCACCAAGGCCCCTGCCGCTGCGGCTTGCTGTAAAAATTGCTGCAAGCCGCAGTCTTGCGCCATTTGTTGCATAATTTGCATGGCAAGTTCAGGTTGACGAATTAACTCCGCCAGCAACAAGCGTGCGCGTTCAACCACCTGTTCATTGCGATAAAAACTGCGCACTTGCCGCGCGATCGCCAGCAGCTGCACATCAATGGCAACGTCGGCTTGATAGGTCTGCGCCATCAAGGCGCGGCTTTGTTGCCAAAACTCCCCCGCGATCGCGTCAAACAAGGCTTCTTTACTTGGGAAGTGGTTGTACACAGTGCGTTTTGACACCGCCGCACGGCTCGCAATCGCGTCCATACTCGACAGCGCAAAACCTTTTTCTTGAAACTCCGCCTGTGCCGCGGCCAGCACCGCCGCACGTTTTTGTTCAGATCGCGTTGTCATAACGGGTTCCTGCCGATGGTTAGACGTGCATTGTAACGTCAGTCGCCAAAAAAAGTATACTTGCTAGTTTACTTATTGCGCCAATGCATTACACTGATGAAGTAAACTACACTGTGCAGTTTACTTTAAGTGTCAAGCCAAACCCCAAGGAGCCCTCGATGCGTTGTTGGCAAAAATCCACGGAATTATCGAAAGTACAATCCCCACAACGTTTTGAAAATAACCAACCAGTGGAGGATGGCAGCAACAAGCTGTTGCCGATTTTGTGGCGTTATTTAACACAACGCGTCGCGGAAAAAACGCCGTCAGTTAAGCTGCCATTGGCACAACCGGATTTATCCGGCACCGACGATCTATTAATTAAACTTGGCCACAGCACTGTGCTGCTGCGCTTAAGTGGCATGTATTTATTAACCGACCCGGTGTTTGGCGAGCGCGCTTCCCCGCTGCCGTTTGCTGGGCCAAAACGCTTTCATGCCATGCCACTGAGCATCGAACAACTGCCGGAACTTGATGCCGTGTTGATCTCGCACGATCACTACGATCATTTAGACAAAGCTAGTGTCAAAGCACTCGCCGAAAAAACGAGCATGTTTATTGTGCCCACCGGCGTCGACCGTCACCTGCGCCGCTTTGGCGTGCCAGCAGAAAAAATCACGGTGCTGAGCTGGTGGCAACACACCCAGATAGGCCCGCATCGTATTCACGCGACGCCAGCCCAGCATTTTTCCGGCCGTGGCTTGTTTGACCGCAACCAAAGTTTATGGGCGTCGTTTGTGATTGAAAGCGCGGCTGGACAACGGCTATTTTTTAGTGGCGACAGCGGCTATTTTGCCGGTTTTGCTGAGATCGGCCGCGCCTTTGGCGGCTTTGACCTCTCGATGATGGAAACCGGTGCCTACGACGAACTCTGGCCAGATATTCATATGCAGCCCGAGCAAAGCCTGCGCGCGCATTTGGATTTAGGCGCCGACTACCTGCTACCTATTCATAACAGTACCTTTGATTTAGCAATGCATGCCTGGTTTGAGCCACTGCAACGATTAGCCACCGCCAGTGACGCTTGGCAGGCACAGTTGCTGACGCCGCTGTTTGGCCAGCCGCTTAAACTTGCCAAGCTCGATCTGGAGTTGTCGACAAACCAGCGCTGGTGGCAAAGGTTGATGCCGGTGGACCAACCTCAGGACGATGTGCTGGTCCCGCTTTGAGCTAAGCCGCAGTGCGCGTCATCGCAAAAAAAAGCCGCAGCAAGGCTGCGGCGGCAGGAACTCAGCAAGGCTGAGAGACATGGAAATGAACCCATCAAGTTGTCAAGCAAAAGGTCGAAACATCGTGGCTGTGACTAGCAAGTCACAGCCTAGGACTACAAACCAACCACGATCAGCTATTGCGGATCAGGTAATCAAAGGCCCCTAATGACGCAGTGGCACCTGAGCCCATCGCAATGATGATTTGTTTAAACGGCGTGTTAGTGGCATCGCCCGCCGCATAAACGCCTTTCATCGAAGTCGCGCCATGGCTGTCGATGATGATTTCGCCACGATTGGTCAGCTCGACCGCGCCACGTAACCATTCGGTGTTTGGCACCAAGCCGATTTGCACGAAAATACCGTCCAGATCTACCTGTTTGATTTCATCAGTGGTGCGATCTTTATAGGTCAGACCAACCACTTTTTGACCGTTGCCCAGCACTTCGGTGGTTTGCGCCATGGTGATAATGTCGATATTGCCCATCGAGTTGGCTTTGTTCACCAGCACCGCATCGGCGCGCAATTTGCTGTCAAATTCCAGCACAGTGACGTGCGCCACAATACCGGCTAAGTCAATGGCCGCTTCAATCCCCGAGTTACCGCCACCGATCACCGCCACGCGTTTGCCTTTAAACAGCGGGCCATCACAGTGCGGGCAATACGCTACACCACGACCACGGTATTCTTTTTCGCCCGGCACATTCATTTCTCTCCAGCGGGCGCCGGTGGATAAAATCACTGTTTTGGCCTTTAACGTCGCGCCGTTGGCCAGTTCCACTTGTAGTTGTTCGCCTTGGCTTAACTTCACTGCTTTTTGGTTGTTCATAATGTCCACTTCGTAGTGGCGAACATGTGCTTCTAAATTTGCAACCAGTTTTGGCCCTTCGGTTTCTTTCACGGAAATAAAGTTCTCGATGCCGACGGTATCGGCGACTTGGCCACCAAACCGCTCTGCCAGTACACCGGTGTTTAAGCCTTTACGCGCCGCGTAAATGGCGGCAGATGCACCCGCTGGGCCACCGCCAATGACTAACACATCAAATAAGTCTTTATTGGCCAGTGCTTCGGCTTGGCGCGCTGCGGCATTGCTATCGACTTTATTTAAAATATTGCCAAGGCTAATGGCACCTTGCGAGAACTGCTCGCCGTTTAAGAACACCGTCGGCACCGCCATGATGTTGCGCTCGCTGACTTCCGCGCCAAACACAGCGCCGTCGATCATGGTCGTAGTCACGTTTGGATTAACCGCCGCCAGCAAGTTCAGCGCTTGCACCACTTCTGGACAGGTTTGGCAGCTCAGCGACACGTACACTTCAAAGTTCA
>JACCDZ010454457.1_pt1 | contig 19454 bp, 16 predicted proteins | sample 7449551 | NCBI WGS metagenome assembly JACCDZ01 (sample SAMN15323452, study PRJNA562643) | freshwater metagenome | isolation source: river surface water | place: USA:Blue River Watershed | collected 2017-08-18
ACACAGCGAGCGGCCCCCGCTCGCTGTTTTTTTGGCGCAAGCTTCCCTTGCGCAGCACCAGCATAGTGGTATCACAACCAACATCTACAGGTGAGTGCAGTGACCAAATTATCCAGTAAAATCAATCCAAAGAGCGCTGAGTTTTGCCAAAATGCGCAAGCGATGCAGCTACTTGTCGATGATTTACAGCAACAAGTTCAACAAATCAAACTAGGCGGCGGTACCACGTTAATTGCTCGCCATACTGCTCGCGGCAAATTATTTGTGCGCGACCGCGTGCAAAAGTTACTAGATCCAGGCTCGCCCTTTTTAGAGATCGGCCAATTTGCTGGCTTCGCGTGTTATGACGACCATGTGCCTGCAGCGGGTGTTGTTGCCGGTATCGGCCGTGTCAGCGGCGTTGAATGTATGATTGTCGCCAATGATGCGACAGTTAAAGGCGGAACTTATTACCCGCTGACGGTTAAAAAGCATTTACGCGCGCAAGAAATTGCTGAACGTTGCAACCTGCCCTGTATTTATTTAGTCGATTCAGGCGGCGCCAATCTGCCACGCCAAGATGAAGTATTCCCGGATAAATTACACTTTGGTCGCATTTTCTTTAACCAAGCCAATATGTCCGCTAAAGGCATTCCACAAATTGCCGTGGTAATGGGTCTGTGTACTGCTGGTGGCGCTTATGTTCCAGCCATGGCCGATGAATCTATCATCGTCAAAGAACAAGGCACTATATTCCTGGCTGGCCCGCCACTGGTGAAAGCCGCCACTGGCGAAGAAGTTTCTGCCGAAGATTTAGGCGGCGCTGATGTGCATTGCCGCATCTCTGGTGTTGCCGATCACTATGCACAAAACGACGAGCATGCCCTGCAACTCGCGCGTAACGCCATTTCTAGGCTTAATCGCGAGCAGCAGCAACTTCGCGATGTTAAGCCAAGCGAAGAGCCACTGTACCCAGCAGAAGAGTTGTATGGCATCGTTGGCACCGACTTGAAAAAACCATTTGATGTGCGCGAAGTCATTGCGCGGATCGTCGATGGCTCGGATTTTGACGAATTTAAACAATTATATGGCCCGACTTTAGTTTGTGGTTTTGCTCGTATTTTTGGTAACCCCATCGGTATTGTCGCCAACAACGGTATTCTATTTTCAGAGTCTGCACAAAAAGGCGCGCACTTCATTGAGCTTTGCTGTCAGCGCAAAATTCCGTTGCTGTTTTTGCAAAATATCACCGGTTTTATGGTTGGCCAGAAATATGAAGCCGAAGGCATCGCCAAGCACGGTGCGAAGATGGTCACAGCGGTTTCTTGTGCCAAAGTCCCTAAATTTACCGTGTTAATTGGTGGCTCATACGGCGCAGGCAACTACGGCATGTGTGGTCGTGCTTACGATCCAACCATGATGTGGATGTGGCCAAATGCGCGTATTTCCGTGATGGGTGGCGAACAAGCGGCTGGCGTCATGGCACAAGTGACTAAAGATGGCTTGGCGCGCAAAGGCCAAACTTTATCAGCCGATGACGAAGCTGCGCTGAAGAAGCCAATTGTGGCCCAGTACGAGCAACAAGGTCACCCCTACTACGCCTCAGCGCGTTTATGGGACGACGGCATTATTGACCCGGCGCAAACCCGGATGGTGGTTGGTTTAGCCTTGGCGGCATCCCTCAATGCGCCTATCGAAGAGACACGCTTTGGCGTGTTCCGCATGTAGGAGCCATCAATGAGCACTTTTCAATTTGTTCGCCACACAGTTGACGCAAATGGTGTAGCCACGCTAACCATGGATAGACCGTCGGTGCATAACGCATTTGACGATCAGATGATTAGCGAGTTGCTGCTAGCACTTACTGAACTGCAAAATGACGAGGCGGTTCGCGTTTTGGTGCTGGAGTCCACCGGCAAGAATTTTAGCGCTGGCGCTGATTTAGCCTGGATGCGCTCGATGGCAACGAAAAACTATGACGAAAACTTAGCTGATGCTGGCAACCTCGCTGAACTCATGCATAAACTCGACACCTTTAAAGCACCAACCATTGCTAAAGTGCAAGGTGCCGCTTTTGGCGGTGCAGTTGGTTTAGTTGCGTGTTGTGATATGGCGGTTGCTATTGAAAAAACCAGCTTTTGCTTAAGTGAAGTCAAAATAGGCCTTATTCCTGCGGTTATCAGCCCCTATGTAGTTCGTGCCATCGGCGAGCGCGCCAGTCGCCGTTACTTCCTGACTGCAGAGCGTTTTTTTGCTCTTGAAGCCAAGGCTCTAGGGTTACTTAGCCACGTTGTCGCAGAAGAAGAACTCGACGTTACAGTCACTAACGTAATCAACACGCTTTTGCAAAACAGTCCGCAAGCACTGAACGCGGCCAAACAGCTTATTCGTGATGTGGCTAACCAGCCAACCACACCAGAGTTAATTGCCCACACTAGTCGGCAAATTGCGGCAATCCGAGTGTCAAAAGAAGGCCAAGAAGGCCTGAGTGCTTTCTTGGAAAAACGCACTGCGGCTTGGATAGTTGCCACTCAACCTTCAGAAGGACAAGCTTAATATGTTTAATAAAATTCTTATCGCCAACCGCGGCGAGATTGCTTGTCGTGTTATCAAAACAGCTCACGCGATGGGGATCCGCTGTGTTGCGGTGTACTCAGAAGCCGACGCGAATGCTCGACATGTGCAAATGGCTGACGAAGCCTATTTGTTAGGACCAGCACCAAGCAAAGCCTCTTATTTACGCGCTGACAAGATTCTGGAAATCGCCTTAAAATCAGGCGCTCAAGCGGTTCATCCTGGCTATGGCTTTTTAAGTGAAAACGAAGACTTTGCCAAACAATGCGCGGACGCTGGTGTGGTATTTATTGGCCCTCCAGTCAGTGCAATTGCCGCTATGGGTTCCAAAAGCGCCGCCAAAGCCATCATGCAAGATGCCAATGTGCCATTAGTGCCGGGTTATCATGGCGACAACCAAGACGAAAGTTTCTTGGCAGAGCAAGCTGAACTGATTGGCTACCCACTTTTGCTGAAGGCTGCTTACGGCGGCGGTGGCAAAGGCATGAAAGTGGTTTGGCAGCAGTCTGAGTTTTTAGAGCAGCTACAAAGCGCCAAACGCGAAGCGATTAATGGCTTTGGCAACGACAAGATCTTGATGGAGCGCTACCTTACTAAACCGCGCCACGTCGAGATCCAAGTGTTCGCCGACAACTTTGGCAACGCAGTTTACTTGCATGAGCGCGACTGCTCTATCCAACGACGTCACCAAAAAGTAATAGAAGAAGCGCCAGCGCCAAATTTCAGCAATGAACAACGCCGTGCCATGGGTGAAGCTGCGGTAACGGCCGCCAAAGCTATTGGTTATGCGGGTGCGGGTACTGTTGAGTTCCTGTTCGATGAAGACGGCTCGTTCTATTTCATGGAAATGAACACGCGGCTACAAGTTGAGCATCCGGTTACCGAGATGATCACAGGCCAAGACTTGGTGAAATGGCAGTTATTGGTGGCAAGCGGCCAACCGCTGCCATTAACCCAAGCGCAAATCCCCCTTGATGGTCATGCCATTGAAGTGCGGGTTTATGCTGAAGATCCTGACAATAATTTCCTGCCAGCGACAGGCAAACTCACTTATTTACGCCAGCCTGACGCCAATCGTCATGTGCGTGTGGATACCGGTGTGGTGGAAAATGACGAAGTGTCGCCATTTTACGATCCGATGATTGCCAAGCTAATTGTTTGGGATGAAAGCCGAGATCGCGCTATCGCGCGCATGCGTCGGGCTTTGGACGATTATCGCATCGCCGGCGTCAAAACAAATCTTAATTTCTTAACTCGCTTAGTTGAACACCCGGCGTTTGCCGCAGCCGAACTTGATACCCATTTTATTGAACATCATCAAGACACCTTGTTTGCGCCAGAACAAAATGAACCAACACAAGCGCTCATTTTAGCCGCGCTGTATTTGCTGTTAAAACGCCAACCTGTGCAAAGTGTTTCTACGCCATGGCAAAGCACTTTAGGCTGGCGAATGAACGAAAGCGCCCAAGTCGAGTTCTCCTTGACTCAGAACGACGTGAACCACCGAGTGGTAATTACCCAACAAGCCAATGGCTTTGTGGTTTGTGTTGGCGATTTATGTTTGCAAATTAGTGCCCAATTACAGCTTGATGAGCTCTCTGCCAATATCGGCGGTCATCAAATGCGCGTGCGCGTTAATCAGGCGAAAGACACAGTTTCGGTATTCATCAAACAACAACGGTTTGATTTTGAATATAAAACCATTGTAGAAGTCGCCACAACTGAAGACGCAGCAGGTAGCCTAAAAGCGCCAATGAACGGTACTGTGGTCGCGGTGCTGGTTAACGCCGGCCAGCAAGTAGAAGCCGGACAGACCCTACTGGTGATGGAAGCGATGAAAATGGAATACGCGATCAAGGCGCCATCGGCAGGCACAGTCAATGCGGTGTTTTATGCCACTGGCGATTTGGTTAAAGACGGCGTTGAGCTGGTTGATTTTAACCCGGCGACGGAGGCATAAGCATGAATGCATGGCCAACCAATGTCCGGATCGTTGAAGTCGGTCCACGCGATGGCTTACAAAACGAAGTCGCTGTAAGCACTGAAGCTAAGATTGCTTTAGTCAACGCGCTGGCGGATGCCGGACTTCAAACCATCGAAACCGGCTCTTTTGTTAGTCCCAAATGGGTCCCGCAAATGGCGGATTCAGCGCAAGTTTTTGCCGGAATTTCCCGCAAAAATGGCGTCACCTATTCAGCACTAACGCCAAATTTACAAGGCTACCAAAGTGCGCGTGCCGCTGCTGCTGATGAAGTTGCAATTTTTGGCGCTGCCTCTGAAGCTTTTAGTCAAAAAAATATCAACTGCTCGGTTGCTGAAAGCTTAGAGCGTTTTGCACCAGTGCTTGCTGCTGCCAAAGCTGATGGCATTCGTGTGCGCGGTTATGTTTCTTGTGTGGTGGGATGTCCATATCAAGGCGAAGTTGCGCCAGCAGATGTGGCGAAAGTAGCAAAAGCACTGTTAGACATGGGCTGCTACGAAATTTCCTTGGGCGACACCATCGGTGTTGGCACTCCAGCGAAAGTGCATGCGATGTTAGATGCAGTGCTGGCGGTGGTGCCAGTGTCGCAAGTCGCTGTGCATTTTCACGACACTTATGGCCAAGCGTTAACAAATATTTACGCAGCGCTAAGCCGCGGTATTCAAGTCATTGATAGCGCAGTCGCAGGTCTTGGCGGTTGTCCATACGCGGCCGGAGCGTCAGGCAATGTTGCCACTGAAGATGTCGTGTACTTGCTGAACGGTCTTGGCATCGAGCATGGCGTTGAGTTAAATACCCTCGCCAAAGCTGGCTGGGCAATTGCTGCAGCGCTCGGGAAAGCACCTAGTTCTAAAGTAGGATTGGCGCTCAAGGCTCAATGCACACAAAATAACGCATGAACTAGATAGCAGATGTTAAATATCAAACGCTGTTTCTAAAAAAGATATAACGGCCAGTGCGCATCAAATGCGCGCTGGCAACGATTATAAGAATCATCATGAGGACTTCAAATGGCAGGGTTTAATAAAGTCGTAAGCAGTTACGATGAAGCAATGGCTGGTTTGACCGATGGCATGACTGTCATCGCTGGGGGTTTTGGCCTTTGCGGGATCCCTGAAGGCTTAATCGCTCAAATCAAATCGATGGGTACCAAAGATTTAACCGTAGTATCAAACAACTGTGGTGTTGATGGCTTTGGTCTTGGCGTATTACTAGAAGATCGCCAAATCAAAAAAATGGTCGCCTCTTATGTTGGTGAAAACGCCTTGTTTGAAAAACAGCTATTAAGCGGCGAACTGGAAGTTGAATTGACACCACAAGGCACTTTAGCCGAAAAAATTCGCGCTGGTGGTGCTGGTATTCCGGCTTTTTTCACCGCAACTGGCTACGGCACACCGGTCGCTGACGGCAAAGAAACTCGTGAAATTAATGGTCGCCATTATGTGTTAGAACCATCGATCACCGGTGACTTTGCAATCGTTCGCGCATGGAAAGCTGACCGCTACGGTAATTTAGTGTTCCGTCACACCGCGATGAATTTCAACCCGATGGTCGCAACTGCGGGCAAAATCACTGTTGCTGAAGTTGAAGAAATTGTCGAACCGGGTGAACTTGAACCGTCACAAATTCACACCCCAGGTATTTACGTGCAACGTGTGATCAAAGGCAACTTTGAAAAACGCATTGAACGTCGCATGGTTAAAGGTTAAGGAGAGCAGCATGGCTTTATCACGTGAACAAGTCGCTATGCGAGTGGCTCAAGAACTAAAAGATGGATATTACGTTAACCTCGGCATTGGTATTCCTACTTTGGTTGCTAACTACGTGCCGGCTGGCATTGAAGTAATGTTGCAATCAGAAAATGGCTTGTTGGGTATGGGTCCATATCCAACTGAAGCACAGGTTGACGCCGATATGATTAATGCCGGTAAAGAGACTGTGACAGCAATTGCTGGCGCTGCAATCTTCAGCTCAGCAGAGAGCTTTGCCATGATCCGCGGCGGCCATGTCGATTTAACAGTGCTTGGTGCGTTTGAGGTTGACCAACAAGGTAACATCGCTAGCTGGATGATCCCAGGAAAATTAGTGAAAGGCATGGGCGGCGCTATGGATTTGGTTGCAGGGGCACAAAACATTGTCGTCACTATGACCCACGCCGACAAATATGGCAGCTCCAAATTGTTAGACCAATGTACCCTGCCGCTCACCGGTGTTGGTTGCGTGAAAAAAATCGTGACTGACTTAGCGGTTCTTGAAGTCAAAGACGGCGCATTCCATCTGCTAGAGCGTGCCCCCGGTATCAGTGTTGATGAAATCATCGCAAAGACAGCCGGTAAACTTGTGGTTTCAGGTGAAATTCCGGAAATGCAATTTCCAAACTAAGCATGTGATTTGAAAAAGAGGCACTTTTAAGTGCCTCTTTTTTTGAGAAATTCTATTTTTGCGAATTATGTTTTGAGCAATTCTAATGCATTTACCTCAATTCACAGAAATCTGCTTATCCATAAGCGAAAGCCGCAAACTCAGCTGCAATCGACAGCCCTTAGTTAATCGAGACGATTTTGGCGTTACGAATGTTACCGCTAACAATTGCGGTCATCCCAGGTGTATCTACGACGCTGACTTCATCACTATGACCAATTAGCATAACAAAGGCTAATTTTCGATTTTCCAATAAATACCAACCTACTTGATACTCTGGTAAATCGATACCATCCACAGCAACGTTTGGTTTAAAACCACCTAAGTCGGCTTTAGAACGCACTTCAATATCGCGGCTAGCCATGGCGTAATCGTTAATTACGGTTTGATAAAAGCCAGCTCGCACCATCATCTTGTTACCAGATACCGCGATTTGGTTATGGCTGATCCACCAAGCTGTCCACAAAAATGCAACAGTACAAGCTAACACCCACCACAACACTGGTTTTAATAGACGCTGGTTATACAAATAGGCAGCAGTGCCGGCAACCGCTGGTGCAAAGACCATTGCCGTAAATAAGATTAGATATAACTGCCAACTTAAATGCCAGAATTCCATAATTCCTAACTGGGTTAACTCCCGAAGTTAGAAAATTGTATCACTTATTCACGAAAGTGCTGCATACATAATAGTGCTTTTTTCCACTCATTTATTTAACCGCTTATTAATTAAACAGTTATCTAAGATAAAATCTTTCACGATAAACTTTCGGACTTAGGGTTGTGTAGTATTGAAACAATTTTCGAAATGATGACAGATCGGCATAACCCACTGCCTGCGGTAAATCGTCAATCGGTAATAACGTCGATTCCAACAGCTGTTTTGCTTTATCAACACGCAACTTTTGTAACCAAGCCATCGGAGTATCGCCGGTCGCTTGTTTAAACCGACGGATCAACGTTCGCTCACTCATGGCGAATTTATCGGCAATTTCCGCGAGTACTAACTCTTCGGCATAATGGTGTCGCAGAAAATTCTGCACGTCACTGATTTGTTGATCTTGATGTGGCACCAATTGTTGTACCGACAAATACGGTGCCTGCTGCACTGTGGCACTTTCGGTCACCATTAACTTCGCTAGTTGTTGGCTAAATACAGCCCCCTGCTGGATCTGCACCATCAACAAGCCTAATTGAATATAAGAAGTCGTAGCGCCTGCTGTACAAAGTTGCGCGCTTTGCACCACTGCTTGCTCAGGCTTGAGTACCACCTGTGGAAAAGTACGTTTAAAGTAATCCACCAAAAACCAACAGGTTGTTGCGGCATGTTTATCTAATAATCCAGTTGCGGCTAAACCAAAAGTGCCATTGCAACTTGCGCCTATCAACACCCCTAACTGCTGGATCTGCTGAAACTTCACTTTGTGTTTAGCAAAGAGTTCAATCATCTGTGCAAGACTGCTCGGTTCGTGGGCGTAAGAGCCTGGGATCAGAAGAATATCGCTATCACTCGGGATTGTTGGCAGACATTGAAAACTTTGACAACCTGTTTGATATTGCGTTTGCCCCAACAAATCAACAAGTTGCGTCTGATATACTGCGCAAGCACCTGGGTGTTGATATAGCCAAAGATCATTGGCAAAGCGGAATAAATCAATAAAGCCACTCACCTGCGCTGCCGAAACATTCGGGTACAGCAAGATAGTCACTTTTGTCATTTTTAACCCCTCAGATGTCATTAATGCCACTTTAGCGGTTCTTGCCAGAAATGTACAGTACAGACTCTTACTAAGGAGAGTCATTATGTTTCATCACACTAAGTTGTTTAACGTTATCGGCTTGCTCATACAATGGGCGTTGTTGTTATGGCTTAACCAACGGCTAGATCTGGATCCATTTGTCCAACTGATCCTGATCCCACTGTTGATGTTATCAGGTTTAGTATTAATGGCGTTTCGAGTGGGCAATCAATATGACTAAGTGAGATCCGAGAGTTAGCGCTTAGACTAAGGCCAAAAGCTATGGTTTAACTATCTGCAGCCTCGCCGTTGTTCTGTCGCGAGGCTGCAGTAATTTTGCGGGCTATTTTAAGCGGCGGATCAAACTTGAAGTATCCTGACGCTTTCCACCAAGCGCTTGTACCTCGGCATAAAACTGGTCGACCAAGGCCGTTAACGGCAATTGGGCACCATTCTTGCGCGCTTCATCCAGCGTAATGCCCAAGTCTTTGCGCATCCAATCAACAGCAAAACCAAAATCGAACTGCCCATCCACCATGGTGTATCCACGATTTTCCATTTGCCACGACTGTGCAGCCCCTTTACTAATGACATCCAAAACGGCTTTGGCATCTAATCCTGCTTTACTTGCAAAATGCAAACCTTCGGCAAGTCCTTGCACCACGCCTGCGATGCAAATTTGATTAACCATTTTTGCCAGTTGGCCTGCGCCATGACTCCCCAATAACCTCATGCTCCGTGCATAACATGCAAGCACCGGCTCAGCGATAGGCATGGCCGTGTCATCGCCGCCCATCATAATGGTCAACTGACCGTTTTGCGCGCCAAGCTGGCCACCAGATACTGGTGCGTCAAAAAACTTCACACCGATTTTGGCACAGGCAGTGGCAAGTTCACGAGCAAGTTCCGCCGATGCCGTGGTATGGTCAATCAAAACAGCACCAGAGGCTAGGCTCGCCAATACACCGTCATCGCCATAAACTACTGAGCGCACGTCATTGTCGTTCCCCACGCACATAATCACAATATCGGCGTTTTGAGCAGCTTGTGCTGGTGTTGCCGCGGTGTCACCGGCATATTGCTGTTGCCATTGCTCGGCTTTGCTGGCAGTGCGGTTATACACACAGACGTCAAAACCGGCATTTTTTAAGTGACCGGCCATCGGATAACCCATCACCCCAAGCCCTAAGAATGCCACACGTGGATTTTGCTTTAATTCGGTCATACAACTGTCTTATTTCTATGGAACACTGCTCGCTAATGTACAAACATATGGTACAAATAGCAAAATCACCCATCGTATTCCGACCATCAGTGGTCGAGGCCAGCTGCAAGGGAGCAATCATGGCAACTGTTCATCATTTTCAAGTGACCAATCAACAGGGCGAGAAAATCACTTTAGGTCAATATCGCGACAAAGTTCTGTTAATCGTCAATACCGCTAGCCAATGTGGCTTTACTCCGCAATACCAAGATTTGGAAAGCTTATACAAAAAATATCATGGGCAAGGCTTGGAAATATTGGCATTTCCCTGCAACCAATTTGGGGGCCAAGAACCAGGATCCGACAGCGAAATCGCCCAATTTTGTGAGTTAAACTATGGCGTCAGCTTTCCTATCATGAAAAAAGTGCAAGTGAACGGTCCTGAAGCTGAACCATTTTTTGAGTTTCTAAAAGATCAGGCTCGCGGCTTACTAAAAACCCGAGCTATCAAATGGAACTTCACCAAATTCTTAGTCAATAAAGATGGTGTTGTGGTGAAGCGTTACGCCCCGAGGACCAGACCAAGCCAGTTTATCGACGCCATCGAGTCAGAACTCGCGCAATTGCCGCAGAACCAAGGGCGATAACATGCACAACATCACAGTATTTAGTACCCAGCCTTATGACAGCGAGAGCTTAACGCATTGGGGCGCTGGACAGTTTAATTGGCATTTTGTTAGTCAAAAACTAGATACTGTGACGGCAAATCAGGCCAGCGGGTCGGTTGCAGTTTGTGTTTTTGTCAATGATGACTTGTCAGCTTCGGTGCTGGATTCACTCGCAGCACTCGGCATAAAAACGATTGTGCTTCGCTGTGCCGGTTTTAACAACGTCGACCTCGCTCATGCCAAACAACTTGGCATGCAAGTCGCCAGAGTCCCGGCATATTCGCCAGAAGCAGTCGCAGAGCATTGTATCGCAATGATCCTTTGCCTTAACCGCAAACTACATAAGGCCTATAATCGTGTTCGCGATGACAATTTCAGCCTCAACGGCTTGCTTGGGTTTAATTTACACGGCAAAACTGTCGGCATCATCGGCACTGGACGGATTGGCATCGCTACCGCAAAAATTTTGGCAGGGTTTGGCTGTACAGTGCTTTGTGTCGATCCGCAGCCACAACCAACTCTTCCGGCGACGTGTCGTTATGTCGACATTGCCGAACTATACCAACACGCTGACATTATTAGTTTGCACTGCCCGTTAACCCCAGAAACCTTTCACATGATTAACCAGCAAAGTCTGACGCAAATGAAGAGCGGCGTGATGTTAATTAATACCAGTCGCGGTGGCCTCATCGACACCAAAGCCGTGATTGAGGGTTTAAAGTCTAAGCGAATTGGTTATTTGGGTTTAGACGTTTATGAACAAGAAGCAGATCTGTTTTTCAAAGACCTGTCGGACCATGTCATTGCCGATGAAGTCTTCCAACGCTTACTGACCTTCCCAAACGTTCTGATCACCGGCCACCAGGCATTTTTTACCGAAGAAGCTTTAGCGCAGATTGGCAAAATTACTTGTCAGAATTTACAAGTATTATTAAGCAATCAGGCTTGTGCCAATTGCTTATGACCAATACAAAAGCGTCCAACTTGTTTTGAATCCAAAAAACAAACCCGAAGTGACACTTCGGGTTTGTTGTGTGGTTTACGCAATGACGCTTTGTTATTGCGCTTTGAGCGTCCGCTCAAAAAACTCGGTAATTGTTTTGTGCAAATGCGTTTGTACCGGCTGACCAAACATCGCGTGTTTGCTACCCGGATAAGTCATGACCTCAAATAACTTCCCTTGTTTTTGCAAAGCACCAAAGACCTTTGTGCTATGGGTAAACAAGACATTGTCATCAGCCATACCATGATAAATCAATAACTTACCTTTCAGCCCATCCACATATGGGAACACTGAACTTTGCTCATAGCCAAGTGCGTTCTCATTTGGGTTACCTAAATATCGTTCAGTGTAATGAGTGTCATACAAACGCCAATCGGTTACCGGTGCGCCAGACACCCCTGCCGCGAAATAATCGCCAGCTTTAAGCATCGCCATAATCGTCATATAACCACCATAACTGTGGCCATAGATGCCTATTTTCTGTGGATTAACGTAACTTAAGCTGCGTAAATACTCTACCCCGGTGATTTGGTCTTCTAATTCGACCACTGCCAATTTCTTATAAATTGGATCTTCAAATGCTTTACCACGGTTTTCCGAACCCCGGTTATCCAGCTGGAACACGATAAAACCATTTTGTGCTAGATATTGGAAATACAGATCTTTTGGGCTCCAACTATTGGTTACGCGCTGCGCACCTGGGCCTCCGTAAACACCAACCACTACCGGATAACGTTTACCTGCAACCTTCTTCGCCGGTTCAAACATGCGGTAATGTAAAGTTTGACCATCTTTGGCTTTTAAAGTGCCAAACCGTGGCTTTACTAGATCTGCTGCATATTCGGTTAACGGATGCTCTTTGCTCAAAGCATTCTCAGCCAACATAGTCACGACTTTACCTTGGGTATCCCGCAATGCCACCTTCGGTAAACTGACCACGCTTGACCACGTGTCTAAAAATCCACTGCCATCTTTTGCGACCACAGTCGCATGTGAAGAACCGGCCTCAGTCAAACGCACTATTTCTCCGCCAATTAGCGGCACTCGATATAAGTGCGCTTCCAGAGGCGTGTCTTTGCGGCCGGTGAAATAAACGAAACCGTTTTTTTCGTCAACGGCGTTTAAGTCATTGACTATCCACTGGCCAGCAGTTAACTGTTTGACTTCTGTGCTTTTTAAGTCATGCAGGTATAAATGCTTATAGCCGTCACGCTCTGATGCCCAAATGAAATGTCTTCCATCATCTAAGAAATGCAAATCATCATGCAAATTTACCCAAGTTTTACTGTTCTCGCGGATCAGCACTCGTTGTTGATTATTACTGAGGTCTACAGCACGCAGTTCAAGGTGTTGTTGGTTCCGCGTCTGCCATTGATAAGTTAGGATATTGGCCTGTTCAGTCCATTGCACACGAGGCAGATAGATGTCTTGTTCAGCCCCTAAATCAATCCAATTCACCTTTGGGTTTTGGACTGCAACCACCCCCAGCTTTATGGATACATTATGTTGCCCGGCATAAGGATAACGCTGGTTAAAGAGTTTAATTTCGTCGGCGTAAATTTCGTTACGCAAAACCTCAGCGACTTTTGATTCATCAAACTGCGTGAACGCAATTTGACTATCATCGGGCGACCACCAATAGCCTGTCATTCTCGCCATTTCTTCTTGAGCGACAAACTCAGCCATGCCATTTTTTATGGTGCCTTGACCATCTGTGGTCAATTGCGTCTCTTTACCGGTTTTTAAATCAATAGCATAGATATTCTGCTCACGGACAAATGAAACATAACGACCTTTTGGCGAAATCTGAGCATCGGTTTCAAAAGCTTCGGTGTTAGTTAGTTTGCGCGATTTACCAGTTTTGAGGTCGACATAATACAAATCACCATTGAGTGGAAAAAGTAGCGCCTGTCCGTCTTTAGACCATTGATAGCTGACAATCCCGCTGGCAAACAGTCGAAGCCGCTCGCGGCGCGCTTTTTCTTCATCTGATAACACTTCAGGTCCGGTCACTAAAGTGTCTGAATCAACTAACAAACTATGCTTGCCGGTTTTTAGCTGGAACTGCCACAAATCAAGTCGACTTGCATCGGCCGCTTTGCCTTTTAAATAGGTGATCCGGGCACCATCGGGGGAATAACTTAAAGATTTTGGCGCTGTACCGCTGAGTGCCGGTTCAGCAAAAAGTCGTTCCAATGGTAATTGGTTAGCGTGCGCGCTTGCACATGCCAATAACAGCGAAGTGAATATTGTTTTTTTCATTTTTTTTCGTCGGTCGCATTGAGGAAATTTATCTAACTGCAGTTTTAAGATTTTTTCAACAAGTTCCCGACAAACTGCGGCAGGAACGGGATTATATGACGCCAACTTGACCAAGGTGCCTGAACTAAGTGTATTGATATGCAAACAATTTGCGACAAATTAGCCAATATTTCAGTTGGACAAAGCGACCTTTTTGCCATAAGTTAGTTCCTGAGCTCACACAAAAAAAATCGAGCCACTCTAAATTTCCAGGATAAAAAAAGGCACAACATGAAAAATAGAACCTCACCACTTAATCCGGTTGCAGCCGGGATTAAGATTGCGCTTACCGGAAGTACTGTTTTATTGATGGCAGCTGCGGGCTTTACCGCTCAGGCACAAGAAGCTGCGACAGATAAAAAAGCAGAAGAAAATGTCGAGAAAATTGTAGTCGTTGGTTCACGCGGTGCACCACGTTCAGTGGGTGATTCAGCGGTACCCGTTGATGTTATCGGCGCGGATGAATTTACCAGCCAAGGTCCAAGCGACATGATGACGTTGATGAGCTCAGTAGTGCCATCATTTAACGTCAACTCGCAGCCAATCAACGATGCGTCAACTTTAGTTCGCCCAGCAAACTTACGTGGTTTACCACCAGATAGCACACTGGTTCTTGTTAATGGCAAACGTCGCCACCGTTCAGCAGTTATTACCTTCTTAGGCAGTGGCTTATCTGACGGCTCTCAAGGTCCAGATATTTCAGTTATTCCATCAATTGCTTTAAAACAAGTTGAGATCCTGCGTGACGGTGCTGCCGCTCAATACGGTTCAGATGCTATCGCTGGTGTAATCAACTTCCGTTTAAAAGACGCGAATGAAGGCGGTGCAGTAGAAATCAAAACTGGTGAACATTATGAAGGCGATGGCGATTTGCGCCAGATCTCTGCCAACATTGGTTTACCATTTTCTGACAACGGCTTTGCTAACTTCAGTACTGAATTCAAGCAAAGTGACCCAACAAGCCGAAGCGTTCAACGCGGTGATGCTGGTGCATTAGCAGCAAATGGCAATACTCAGATCCAAAATCCAGCGCAAGTTTGGGGTTCACCAGAATTTAAACGTGACTTCAAATTGTTCGGTAACATCGGTTTAGAAGTCGCTAAAAACAAAGAATTCTACATGTTTGGTAACTTCGCTGAACGTGATGTTGAAGGTGGTTTCTACTTCCGTAACCCACAAACTCGTGGCGGTGTGTACTCAAACGATGGCGGCTCAACTTTATTGATCGGCAATACCGACAGCACTAAAGGTGTGTGCCCAACCGTGAGTTTAACCGGTAAAAACTACAGTCAAGTCAGTAGTGCAGTCGCTGCGTTACCAGCGCACTGTTTTACCTTCTTCTCGATGTTACCAGGTGGCTTTACGCCGAAGTTTGGCGGTATCGTGACCGACGCGTCTTTAGCTAGCGGCCTTAAAGGTGAACTCGATAACGGCTGGAACTTTGATTTAAGCAGCAGCTACGGTCGTAGTGAAGTTGATTTTTATATCAAAAACACCATCAACGCTTCGATGGGCTCAGCAACACCGCGTGATTTCAAAGCCGGCAAATACGTTCAACAAGAACAAGCCGTCAACTACGACATGAACAAAATGATTGATGTGGATTTCCTGCCATACCCGCTTGCTGTTGCTGGTGGCTTGGAATATCACATTGATACTTTTGAAATTTATGCGGGCGATAAGAACTCATTCCAAGTTGGCCCACTCGCCTCGCAAGGTTTTGGTATCGGCTCTAACGGCTTCCCAGGCTTTAAGCCTGATGACGCTGGTTCTTTTACCCGTTATAACTATGCCGGCTATATGGAGTTTGGTGCTGAATTTAGTGATAGCTTCCGCGCTGATTTCGCTTCACGATTTGAAAACTATGAAGATTTTGGTTCAACCTTTAATTACAAAGGGTCTGCTCGTTACCAATTCAATGATGAATTCGCGGCTCGTGGTGCATATAGCACAGGCTTCCGTGCACCAACTATTGGCCAATCGATGGTGCGTAACGTCACAACATCATTTACTGCCGGTAAAGGTTTAGTTGATAACGCAACACTGCCACCAACTCACCCGATTTCGGTATTAAAAGGCGGCAAGCCATTGACTCCTGAAGAGTCAGTCAACTGGTCGTTAGGTGGTGTCGTTGAAATCGACGATTTATATATGACCCTCGACTACTTTAATATCGCAGTCGATGACCGTATCAGCCAATCGTCATCACAAGAACTAACACCTGCTGATATTACAGCGCTGTTAGCACTTGGTGTCTCTGATGCGAGCAGTTTTGCTGGCGTTAAGTACTTTACTAACGACTTCGACACTACAACTCAAGGTGTTGATTTTGTTGCTAACTATGGCTTAGATGCAATGGGTGGCCGCACAACTTTGGCGCTTGCTGCGAACTGGACTTCAACGACAGTTGATAAACATTCGTCAAACATCAACGAAGCGAAAGTTAAACAAATCGAAGACGGTCTGCCGCATGTTCGTGGTAGCTTCACTGTGAACCAAAACAACGGGGATATCCGTGGTTATGTTCGTTTGAACTACTTCGGTAACTACTTCGAAGACCATGCAGACAGCGGTGCTTTACGTGTTGAAGATGACGGTTTACCGTTATTCTTAGGCTCGGAAGTGACACTTGATGTTGAAGCAACTTATGTTATCGACGACAACTTCGAAGTTAGCTTAGGTGCAAACAACCTGCTAGACGAAACTCCTGATGAAAACCGTTGGGCTGATGTATTGGGTGCACAATATCCAACTACAGCTGTTATGGGCTTCAACGGCGGTTTCTATTACGCTCGCTTAAACTACAAGTTCTAAGTTAGTTTAAATTGCTAAAAGCCACCTGCGGGTGGCTTTTTTATTGGCCTTAGTCAGCACTGAGCGTATGTTGCTGTCTGCGGCTGGCATAGAATAGCAACAGCATTTTGCCATCACTAAACCGCGCTCGTTGCCTTCCGAACACTCGCATGCGCTTGCATGAACACAACTTCCATGGCAATTTAGCGTTAGAGTAATTACTTGGAATTATCATGCAATTAGTACCATGGAGCTTTCAAACCCCTGAAGGATTTACGCTTCGTGGCGCCCATTCTGCAGCCTCTGGTAAACCGGTTTTACATGTCCTGCACGGTAACGGCTATTGCAGCAAAATGTATTGGCCACTTTTAGCTGAATTGGTGCCCTACTTCGATTTGTTTCTATCTGATGCTCAGGGGCATGGGGAAAGTGACCACGGAGGGCGATTTGTCGGTTGGGATCGAAGTGCAGAGCTTGCCGCATTGGCCTTTACTTCTCAGCAAGCGCAATTTGGTGGTGTACCTGTGATTGGTTTGGGTCACAGTTTTGGTGGTGTATTAACTGCACTTATTCAAGCTGAGCAGCCAAACCTTTTCAGCGAAATTGTCTTGTTGGATCCTGTGTTATTCACACCAGGTATGTTAGCTGGCATGCAAATGCTCGATTGGATCGGCTGGTACCCGCATAATCCGATGGCGAAAAAGGCGCACAAGCGCCGCAGCCACTGGCCCGATAAAACACAATGCCACCAATATCTGTACGAACGCGGCATGTTCAAAGGCTGGGCGCCGGAAGCATTGTCTGCCTACATCGAACATGCATTAACGCATGATGCGCACGGCAGTCAGTTAAAATGTCAGAGTTCACGCGAAGCAGAAATTTTTGGCAGTTTTCCCCGCGCGTTATGGCGAAAACTTAAGCGTGCTGAAGGTGCTAAGTTATTGATATATGGATACGAGACTTACCCTTTTGTCGGTAAATCTGCGCGCTATTGGCAAAAACATCGTCCTCAGCTACAAATCGAAAAAGTCGCCGGAGGTCACTGTTTCATGCAGCAATTCCCAAGCGCAACTGCAGCATTACTCAAAACCCATTGGCAAAAACAAGCAGTGATCAGATCCTGAAATATCGAGAAAATCGCTGCATCCCGCAGATTGGATGCTTTATAATGGCGACAATTTTTGAACTCTGATGAGCGATGTTGATGAAACGTAGTTTAGTAATGCTAGCAATTCTCCTTGCCGGCTGCGCCACTGTTGAACCAGTGAAAAAAGTTGAACCGGCCCCTGTCACGGTAATTAAAGAACCAGTTCCAGAATTAGTGCCTAACGAAGTCACTAATTCTGCTAGCACTGAAGCAATTGCGATGGATTTTGGTCTTTATGTGGTTGACCGCGATTCGACGTTCAGTGGCACTATCACCTGCGCGAAGCGCAAATGCAGTGGCATTCAATATCAGTTAAACATATACACTGACGGCCGTTTTGAAGCTCGTCGCGAGCATTTGGATAAAAATAAAGTAGAACTGATCCAGGGCACTTGGCAGCAAGACGATCGGACTTTGCATTTCACTGCCAAAGGTTTTACCGTGCCATCATTTGTCTTCGTCAATAGCCAACAAATATCGTTATTGGAACATGCTGGCAAACCGATGGTTTCCACAGAAAATTTTACCTTAGTGCAAGAGCGTGAATTTGTCCGTTTGGATACCAGAATGCCATTACTTGGGCTTTATCAAGTAAAAGGCACCGAAGCCAGTTTTACCGACTGCCAAAGTGGCGAAAGCTTACAAGTCGCCATGACCCAACACCATTTGCCAATGATGCGAAATTATCAGACGGACAAGAACCTAAACGGCAAAGCTATTTTAACCTCAATGATTGCGCGTCGCAGTCCGGACCAAGGTGATGCTTTGTTTGTGGATAAATTTGACCGGTTCTGGCCGGGCGCCAACTGCCCAGATAAATTGTCGCCTGGAAAAATTCATGGCGTAGTGTGGCGTCTGCACACCGTTTCGCAAATTGGAGTCCCTGCAAAATTAAATATTCGAATGATGTTCGAAGAAAGTAACCGATTATTTGGCTTCTCTGGCTGCAATAACTTTAACGCCGGTTATCAGCAAAAAGACAATCAGCTCAAAGTGTTACCAGTGATCAGTACCAGAAAATCTTGTGCTGATGCTAATTTCTATGAACAACAATTTACAAAGCAATTGCAAGTTGCTGATCGAATTGAAGTAAACCATGCAAAATTACAGTTATTTAAAGACAATAAAGTGATTATGGAATTTTTGCCTGCAGTGAATTAACGGCAAATATGACGAGATCTAGGCGCTTCGGCGCCTATTTTTTTGCCCATGAAATGTGAAGCGCAGCAAGGCTGTGCTACACATCTTGGCTGTTTTCTTAAGCGCTTTCGCTCGCCTTTATCGCCTGTGACAAGCAGCTCTTAGACAAGAGTAATTCCGCCAAAGTTATACTTCGATGAGCGTCGCTGATCGAGAGGGCTAAGCTGGCAGATAATCGCAGGTATAAAATTGCGGGCAATAAATTTCTGGCATAAAAAAACCGCCTTTCGGCGGTTTTTCTCACTGCTTAAAATTAAGCAGATAAAGCTTGTTTCGCTTTAGCAACTAAGGCAGCAAATGCGCCTTTGTCGAATACTGCGATGTCAGCCAGAATTTTACGGTCGATTTCAACAGACGCTCTTTTCAGACCATCGATGAAACGGCTGTAAGATAAACCGTTTTGACGTGAAGCAGCGTTGATACGCGCGATCCACAGTTGACGGA
>JACCDZ010396110.1_pt1 | contig 19441 bp, 22 predicted proteins | sample 7449551 | NCBI WGS metagenome assembly JACCDZ01 (sample SAMN15323452, study PRJNA562643) | freshwater metagenome | isolation source: river surface water | place: USA:Blue River Watershed | collected 2017-08-18
CTGCCATGAGAGTCTGTGCGGGACTCATGACATCTTGCTTGAAGCAGCACATCTTGGCCAAGCATTGTTTGAGGCTCTCCAAGTCTTCCCAGCCCTCTTCTCCAATAGACAAGGAGCGTGTGGAAAACATATTTACAAGTTCTTCAGCTTCACTGCTCATACGGCTACAGGGGAAACTGGAGGTTCCAGTAATGGCACCGCCATAGAAACCCTGTTTGATGGGCTTTGTATCTGCACGACCAACGACAAAATAGACAACGATGCCTACAATTGCGGCAACAACAGCGCCCGCAATTAACCAGCCAATTGAAAAACCACTAGGGGCTGCATTTGTCATTGTTGCGTTTGCTACGCCGTAGTCAGCCATTCTACATGAGTAATTGAGTCTTTTTTTGCGTTTTGGTGGTCACTCCTCAGACGGGAGCAATGTGTGGTCCGCTGCAGCCAAGAGTGTCTCACACAAGGCGCGCTTCTCTTCTACACGCTCATTCATGTACTCGTCAATGTTGAGCGACGTATCCATCTCCTCGGCGAGCATGAGGTGATGGACCTTGACCTCGCGGGTCTGGCCGAGGCGCTGGACACGGCCCACGGCTTGGTCCATGAGCGCGGCTGTCCACCAGGGCGTAGTGAACATGACACGATCCATGAACTGGAGGTTGAGGCCCGTACCTGCCGACTGGAGCTGCGCGAGGAGGACGACGTGGCGCCCGCCGATCATCGGGTCAATCACGTACTGGCAGACGTCCTCGGGTAACTGGGGAAGGTGCTTGGCTTGGTCTAGCCAGAACATGGAGCCCTGATCCACCTGACGGCTCTTGGCGATGCTCTTCTCGCACGCATCCAACACGTCTGCGCGCTGGGATGCCGAGAGGCTGCCGTGGTACTGGAAGACCTTGGCGACTTCGTCGCACTTGGCGAGGCGCTTGGCGAGCACGTCCATCTCGTCCTTGAAGTGGCAGAAGATGACGTAGCCGTGCGCGTTGGTGTCCTTCTTGAAGATGTCCAGCATGGCGCAGGTCTTGCTAGAGTCTGCGGGCCAGTCGGCGCGGGAGTAGCCCACATGGTTGCGCCGCATCGCCGCGATGTAGCACTGCGGGTGGCTGCTGATCTGGCGGAGGCGCATGAGGAGCTGGATGTAGAGGCCGAGGTTCAGGTGATCCTGCTCCAAGAGGTGCTCCAACTGCGTTGCGAGACGGCCCTGAACGCCACGATAGAACTTGGCCTCGTCCTCGCTGCAGAACTCAATGCGGTGCACCTTTGTCTCGGCAGGTTTGGGCAGGATGTGCGAGAGGTGCGTGCGGATGTCTTCCTGGGTGCGGTAGAGCGCGAGGCTGTTCATGTAGTCGCCCGCGTTGTTCTTGTGGACGATGGCCGCAGGATTCAAGAGCCGAACAAGAGCGGAGAAGTCGTTGAGAGTGTTGACAACGGGCGTGCCCGTGAGGAACCACTTGGTGCGGATCTCCATGGCCTTGAGCGCGCTATATTTCTTGGTCTCGTCATTGCGCATGATGTGCGCCTCATCCAGCACGAGGCGGCCCGCACCAACAGCCTTGAGCACCTCGGCATCGTTGAGCAGCTTGTCGTAGTTGGTGAGGTAGACACGACCACGGAGCGACGAGCCACCCTTGCGCACCCACGCATGCTTCTCCAGCTCGTAGACGGCGAGGTCGGCGTTGAGGAGGGCATGACGCCACTGCCGCAGAACGGCCACAGGTGCGAGGAGGAGGGTACGTGACTTGCGCTTGTTCACGAGCAGTGCGATGGTCATGATGGTCTTGCCGAGGCCCATCTCGTCGCACAGGAAGCCGCCAGAGTAGTCATCGCAGTCTTCGCGCGCCATCATCCACTGCACCGCAGCCACTTGGTGCGGAAACAGCGTCTTGTCTCCGATGGTCGTCTTCATTTTGGCATGAGGATAGAGTCCACCCACGTGTCAAAAAAAAAGTTTGTTCAATTTTTTCTTGGCGTTTGGCCATATGCTCTGCCACACGAAGGAATTCTGCGCAAGCACAATTTTTTCTTGGGGGGGGGGTGGCCGTTGTGTTCTAGTCCTTCCAGACATAGCCGCAGTTCTGACACGTTGCCGTGTAGAGGCGATGGCCAAGCACCTCATCATACACTTGCCAACTCCGTCCGAAGTTGTGCTCCTCTGTGGTGATGGGACACGTTCTGGAGTAGATGGTGACAATGGGACCTGACGGCGTGACGTCAAACCCGAGGAGTGTGAGCGCCTCGGGCATCGTGAGGTGGCCCTTGTCCGTCTTAAGGATGTGGCGCAGTTCGTCGTCAGTCTTGAATCCCCTGTCTGTGGAGAGGCCATGCTGCTTGATGTGTAGTTCAAGACGGTACTGCGCGATCTCCTTCATCACGACGCCCTTGGCGTTCATGAACTCGGCGCCCCAGAACATCTTGTCCTCCTTGGGCACGATGTAGGTCGTCATTTTTAGGGTGCTAACAAAAAATCCCCCCACTTTTTTTCAATTTTTTCATGGCAAAGCCTCTTACGCAAACGTCTTGCCGAAGACCTTGGTGTCCTCCTCCCACTCGGCCACGCTGGAGAACATGCCCTCATCAAAGGCCTTCACGAGGCAGGGTCGGTGGTCGGTTCCGAGGTTGAGGTTCTGGACACAGACACGGCACATGCGCTTCTCCTCAGACTCTGTAGGCTTAGAAGTGGGCTTGCGAGCAATGCGCTTCTTTGCCCCACCAGCGCTGCCATCAGCGGAGGCAGAAGGAGGACTAAGGGGCTTTTCAGGACTTGTCTCCTTGACCTCCTCCTTGACCTCCTCGTGCTTGGCTACGAGCTCCTTGGCTTCTGCTTCCACCTCGGCCACGACCTTGCTCGCCTCACTCTCAGCCTTCTTGGCCATGCGAGACGCAGCAGCCTTTGCAGCCCGCGCCTTGTAGAACTCCTTCTTCTCCTCCTCGGTCATGTCAGAGAGCGACTTCTTGCCCTCGGACTTGGACTCGGTCTCGGTCTTCTTGGATGCGACGCTCTCGGTTTCAGCCGCACCACCGCTCTGGAGGCGCTGGATCTCGGCGATGAGGAGCGCCTTGGTGGTGAACTTACCGCTGCTCTTGATGCCCTTCTCGCGACCCGTGAGAGACGCCCAGACATCGCGCAGCTCCTGGCCCGTCATGTCCGTCAGGGCCTTCTCGCCCTGTGGCTCTGGTGCAGCATCCTCAACCACCTTCTTAGGACGACCAGCGCGCTTCTTGGGTTCAGCCGCAGCAGGTGCAGCAGGATCCGCTCGGATTGTGGAGGACACCTCCGTAATCAGAGCGTTCAGCTCATCGCGCATGGTCGTCAGGCGTGCAAGGATCGTCTCCATGTTGTCGCTTGTTCCACTCCGCGGTCGGTTTTTGTGACATTTAGTTTCAATTTTTTCTTGGCGTATGCCGAGAAAAAAGACTACGAACTAGAGTAAATCCCCTGTACGTGCGTCAAAAATTCATTGAGAACTTCCTTGACACGTTCATCACAGGATCCTTGTACACCACCATCTGGGAAAATGTAGACTGTATAATACTTGCCTTGAACACGAAAAATGATTTTTCCACACGCATGAGTCGCCATTCCATCAGTGTAAAAACAGTCGGTTCCTGAAATTGGATCTACTTGAAGATCACATGGCGCTTGCTCCGCGATTCGTTTCTTGAGTTCCAGTTGATGTTCAACAAGTACCTTATAGGAAAGCATTCTAGAACTATTAGTTACGACGCTTTAGATTTCTCCGTGTCTTGCGCTTTCTGCGACGGTTGTGGTTATTTACAACACCAGATTGATAGGATGCTGTTGAGGCCAAGGATTGGACATTATGCAGACTTGGCATAGAGCCTTCACTGACAGTACTCAAATTATTGTTGGGATCATTGTTTCCTCCATTGTTATTATTATTGTTATTATTGTGGCCCCAATTCCAAGGATAATTTTCAGGATGAAGGACAAAATCCTGGAGGCGTTCAATCACGTCTTGTGGAACACCTGTTTGATAGTACACCACTGTTATAAAATCTGCTTCATTCTCATCCCATTTCTGAGTCAATTCAATATGTCCATTGTTCTGGTCATTCATATTATTTTCTGGAAGATCATGATATAGTAACACAAGTTTGTAGAATTTTGTTACAGCCTCTACACGGTTTGGTGCAGGGTTGGAAATCACAAATTGGTCGTCATCATCGTCATAGTTACGAACCAAGCGGAGAGTTCCTCGTTTTGTACCATTTACATCTGAGATTTGAATATAAGCATCCGTCATGATTGCTGCAAAGGTTCCTATATCAGTTCTGGCTGCCATCCTAGTTTAAAAACACAAAAAGAGAGCGAGTCATCTTTTTGTGTTTTTTGTTTTGTTTTTTGGTTTGGGTCTTTCTGTCTACTTGCCCTTGGCCACGTCGGCCCAGGACTTCTTGGGCGTTGGCATCGCAGCGACATCGGCCGTCAGCGACTCGTGGAACTCGGTCCGTGTCTGGGTCGTGAGGACACCCGTGGCAGCGTCCAGCGTGCCGTACTGGGTTGCCCGCGGAAGCGTGGCGCGCGAGGCCAGAGAGCGTTCAGGAGGTGGGGGAACAGAGCGGTCTGCGACACAGCTCTCACACACGCCCACGTAGAAGCGACTGTGATCACGACAGCGCATTGCACCACGGCAGATGGTGGCGTGGCCCAGGTCTGCCACGAGACCCTTGAAGTAGTCCACCAGTCCCACGCACCGCTCGCGCATCTGCGCGTAGTCCACGTGGACACTGCCGTTGTCTGCAAACGGGCTGTAACCGGTCTTCTCCACAGTGTAGTAGTTGTGCTTGGTGTAGTTGCCGTAGTCCTCGCGCGGCTTCACGATGCCCGTGAGGTAGAAGCCAAAGACCCCACGCCCGTCCTCCACGTTGTTGTACGTGAGGTTCTGGGGGGGCAGAGGCAGACCCGCGGGCGACTCGTAGCCGCCGAAGAAGTCGTAGTGGCGGCCAGCAGCGGGGTGGAACTCTGGGAGCACCACGTAGGCGTTCCACGTCAGGTCGCGGGCGCGCACGAGACGGATCTTGTAGCCGCCCTCCACGTCCTCCTCGTAGCGCGGCTCCTGGTAGTTGTCCAGGTCCATGTCCCACGTGCCAGGGCGCACGTAGGCGCCGAAGAGCCGCATCTCCTTCTCGCGACGCGCGGCGCGCTTCACGATGCGCTCGTTGATGGCCGCCTCGCGCTCAACCTTGAGCTTCGCCTTCTCCTCTGGCTTTGCGCCCCAGGGCAGGTTGCGGTCCACCTCTGCGAGCTCCACGCGCAGCGCTGCGTCGGCGAGCTGGGCGCGAAGGTGGTCGCGCTGGCGATCCGCCTCACGGAGGCGGTCCATCAGCGCCCTGCAGGTGGGGTCAAGACCGAGGTAAGACATCTTTAGCTTCTTGGTTTCTAGGCGTCTCGTGTACCGCCTCTTTTTCTTGTGAGATTTATTTCAATTTTTTCTTGACTGTTATAATTTATCTATCTACAAAAAAAGACATCAAAGTGTCTCTCTTTCTTTAGTTTAGTAGGGCACCATTTCCATGCGCCACTGGATGTACGGATCAAGGAAGGCGACCTCCCAATGCTGCCAGACACCTGGCATGAGTCTTCCGCTTGTGAGCGGCGCCTTTGACGCGGCGAGATCGGCCTCTGCTTGCGCGACCTTCTGCTCCTTTGTTGGATAGAGCCAGTGGTTGCGGTAGCGCTCAAGGAATGGGGCAAGTTCCATCTTGCGCCAGACCTCCTCGCGCGTCGGCTCGGACTTGAAGACAATGGTCTTCTGCCACTCCTCCCACGACGGCTGGGGCGGCTTTACCACGCCGCGCAGCTTCTCGCTCATGGTCAGCGGCTTTCCAGCGCTACGCCACTTGCTCTCGGCGTCCAGGAGAATGTTGGCGTTCTTCTCTTGGATCCTCGCGCAGGCCTTGGCGTGCACCGCGTCCAGCGCCGCGCGCTTCTCTGCCAGCTCCGCGTCAAAGCGCTCCTTGGCCGCCGTCAGCATCTGGACGATGTCGGCCCCCTTGTTGGATTTCGGCTGCTTCTTACGGCGCTCCACGACAGGGTCTTCAGCCAGACCGGTCGGCTTGATGCCGCTCTTGTAGCCCGCGACGGGCGCAAGATAGACCTGGCCGAACGTCTTATCCACGTCGTGGATGAGGTAGATGCTGCTGGCCAGATGGAGGCGCGTGCGCGCCAGCTCCTGGATGGCATTGCAGCGCTCCGTGTCCCAGTCCGTGTAGTGCTTGTGCGCCGCGTAGTCCTCCTCCGTCCAGACGCTGGAGTATTTCTCCAGCATTTCCATCTCCTCCTTCGTCGGCACCCAGCTGTAGGAGACAGGGAAACGACCACTGTGGTGGCGGCGGTCCATGTTGGCTTGATGTCCTGGACGTTTTCCTTACCGCCTCTTTTTCTTGTGAGGTTTTTCTTCAATTTTTTCTTAATGTTTGGTATACGTCAAGAAAAATTTGAGCAATCTTGCTTCAACTCAATCAGTACAGAAATGCCCAAAGAGCCTCTCACCTTTACGTTGGATCTTGCGACAGCCACGTATACGATCCAAGGATACAAGACCTATGATTGGAAAGATCAGATCAAGGCGCTTGGTGGCAAGTGGAATCCTCAAGCCAAAACATGGTCTGTTCCACAAGCGACTGATCTAGGCCCTCTTGTATGTCTTGTTGAGGCGTACAAGGAGGAGATGAATCGTCTAGCAGCGATTCCACGTATTCCAGCCTTCGGTCAGTGTTGCTCCAAGGCTAAATACACAATGGAATATGATCAAGGTCCAGCGTGGTACAGTTGTCCTGATCATGGTGCGCGGCCGATTACCAAAAAGGGGTTCGGCTACACGGGCGACTAATGGAAAAAGGCATCACAGCCAGTTCCCAGTTTTTTTGTTTGGTTTTGGGGGGGGGTGTAGTTAGCCCTCTGCTCTAGTTGTTCTCCACCGTGTTGGACTGGATCCATTCCAGCCGACGGCGTCGCACATCCTCCTTATGAAGTTTCTCCACCTCTTCCATCGCGTAGGTCTTGCTATAGTGGATGATGTAGTACTGCCCATAGATGCTGGGGGGATTGGGATGACGACAGTGGTGGCGACCGTTACTTTCCTCTTCATGACAGAGGCCGTCAGGGGTTGGGTAGCGGATTCCGTTGTGGCGCTCCATCTGACGCCCACGAGGGCGAGCCACAAAGGAGCACTTATGCAGCCGCCCCTGAGTTGCTGCGAAGTAGGACTGCAGATACTCGTCAAAGGGTACTACAGGGCGACGCACTACACCCTTAACGCGCTCTGCCATTGTCAGGGGCTTTGCGTTTGCTGCCACGAAATCATCGTAGCGCTTCTGCGCATCCGCTACCACCGTCGCCATCGTCTTGTTCAGAATCGCGTTGATTGTTGCCATCTTGGACTTCTTCACGACGCGTTTCACCGCCTTGAAAAAAACATGGTACAAAATTCAATTTTTTCTTAAATGGATTATTCTTCAGGATTCTCTACTTTATTGGCTCTGTTTTCTTTCATTTGGGCTGTTCTACGACGATCTTGTATCTTTGTTCTTATACGACGCTTAATGTCAATGGGCCGATTTCTTAACCGATTTCTTCCACGGCGTCGTGTTTGAGTATTCTTGAGTCTTAGTTTTACATTTCGTGTAAGATTTGCATATTCATTTTCAGGATCTATGTTATTTTCATTCAAAAAGGGGTATACGTTTTCTGGACCATTGTTTGGGATACTTCTATAATCATTATAATTGTTCCATGAATTGTAATTTCTATAATATCTACGGTATCGTTCCTCTGCCAAGGCTGCACGTTTTTGATTACGCTTCTTCTTTTTCCGTGTTGCTGCACCTTGAGCAATTCTTATAGGATCATATTCACCCATGTTTCCATTTGTGATAAGAGGAGCGCGAGGTCTTCTACGTACTTGTCCTGGGGGAATATATCCAAGCACAGCTAACATTTGCTTAAACGGGTCATCAGAATATCCACGTTTGATATTCTCGGCTGTGTTTTTCACATAGACTGAGCCTGGATATTGAGGAAGTTTATTCGCCATGGCCTTGAACATTTCCCATTCTTTATCAGTGAGAATCTTAAGATCATTCCGATGAATAGTTAAGGAATTTTTAGTATTACTACTGTTGTAAAATGTATTAATCAATGGTGCATGTTCTCTCCAGTATTGTAGGACATCACCGTTCAAAAAAACCGAGTTATTTTCGGCCATCTACATGATAAACAGAAAAAGGTCTAGTCCACCACCTTTCTTCCATTTTTTTGTTTTTTAGTTAGGGCTGTTTGTGTTTACTTCTTGCCTTTGCCTTTGCCCTTGCCCTTGCCCTTCTTCTTGGCCATCATGGCGGCGTAGATGGCACCCGCGTTGGCCGCGTCGCCCTTGTTCGCCGCCACTGCTTCGCTGGCACGAACGGCAGCCCGCTCCCTCTCCCGCTCATAGGGCATCTTGCGCGCATCTGCGGCGGCGATGCGCGCGTCCACGGCCTCCTTGCGCACCTCGCTCTCGCACGCCGCGCAGCACATCTTGCCCTCAACCACCTTGGTGAGCTTGGTGCAGAACTCGCAGCACTGCTCGCAGTAGTGCATGGGCGGAGCGTGGTTCTTGAGGTCGTAGTTCTTGAGGTCGTGGAAGTACTTCATGAGCTTGATGCACTCCTCCCGCACCATCTCGTAGGTGCTGAAGGTGTGGCCAGGGGCTTGCGCAAAAGGCCAGCGCGGCATGAAGTCACGGCCCTGCCAGGTGTGGTCAAAGCCGAAGACGCCAGGCTCCTTATGGCTGCCATAGCTCAGCTCCATGGGCGGCTTAGGAACGCCCTCAGGGAGGCGATTGAAGAACTCGTAGTGGCTGACGTTGTAGCAGGGGTGGTCGCTGGGGAGCTTCACGTAGCCGTTCCACGAGAGCCACTGCGAGCGGCGTAGGATGACCTTGTAGCCGCCGTCTACCTCCTCCTCGTAGCGCGGCTCCTGGTAGTTGTCCAGGTCGTCATCCCACGGACCAGCGGGAGTGGCCTTGCCGTAACGGTAGTACTCGTTACGGTGACGGCACTCACGACGATAGGCCTTCTCGGAGTCGGTCATGGTGGACGACATCTTGATCCTCTCTGCTTTTCCAACACCGCTGCTTCCAAGAGGGCCTTTCCTCTTCAATTTTTTCTTGAGGTTAGCCCGTACCGTCGACGCAAAAAAGGGTTAGGCCCGTCGAATGGAAAAAGGTCTTTCTCCTTTCTTCCGTCCAGCCCTTGTGTTTGGTTTTTTTGTTTCGGTTCTTTTCTGTTCTCTTTCGTTTCTATCCCCCCCATCCCCGTTACCACGCGCTGTTGTCCAGCGCCGCGAAGCTGTTGGTCGGCTTGGCCGCGGGCTTGGTTACCGCGGGGCGCGCCGCGCCCGCACCGCCACCGCTACCCGCCGCAGAGGGCACCACGCCGCGCATCGCACCCAGCGCGTCGGCGACGCGGTCAGGGCGGTAGTCGCGGTTGGTGTTCCACTGCTCCAGCCAGCCAGGCTCGCCAGGGTGCAGGTACTTGCACGAGTGCGGCTTCTTGAACTGCTTGGTCTTGGGGTCCTGGTACTCCCACGCCCAGCACTGCGCGCCCGTGACGAACTTGACCTGCGGCGCGCACCACTCGCCCTTCTCGTTCTTGCGCCACTGGGCACGCGGCGCCTTCTCGTTGCAGTACAGCCACTTGCACGGCCCCGTGCTCTTGTGGATGTGCGCAGCGGCGCCGCGGCCGACCGTGTTGACGATCTTCATGTGCTGGCCGTAGGACGCCATCTTGGAGGCCTCGCAGGTGAGCTCGCGGTCGCGCACCTCGGCGGCCTCGCGGGCGAGCCGCGCGGCCTTGGCGGCAGGCGTCTCCGCGGCGGCGCGCGCGGCGAACTCCTCGTCCACCAGGTCGGCCCACAGCTCGTACGGGCTGAGCGTGAACAGGCCCTTGGCGGCGGCCTCGGCGACCATGCGGCGGCCCTCGGCGCGGAGGACGTCGTCCACGACGATCCACTCACGGCCAGAGACGCACAGCCAGTGGGCGCCGTCCATGGCGTCCGTCGGCGAGCAGCAGATGCAGGGAAAGCTGTCGTCGTTCCACTCCCAGAAGATATTGTGCTCGGCGGGGGATGCCAGCCGCATGCGGCCACCCGTGGGGGCGGCGACTGCGATCGTGGCCATCTTTCCCTTGTGCTATGTCGTTGGAAGGCTTGAAGGCTGAAAGCTTTACAGGCAACGGAGACTGGCTACTCCGAATTACACCCAGCCCTCAGACAATGGCCAAATGCCTTTCAATTTTTTCTAGAAATTGAGTATGCGCCCGTAATGCGCGCCCATACCCCTTTCAATTTTTCTTATAAATGGAATACGGCCCTTTTTGGGCGCGCCCGCGCATAGTCAATTTACGGAAAAGATTGAATAGCACAGACCCCGCTGTAGGGGCAACATAGTCAATTTAAGAAAAAAATTGAACGCTATAAGGCCTCAATCTGGAGAGCGGGTTGGAACAGGCATAGAAGTAATCCCAGAGCAAAGGCATAATGGCGAGCACTGTGAGCACGACGCAGCTGATGGAGGAGGCACGCGAGGCCGTGGGGCGGCTCAGCGGGCCCCAGCAGCTGGCACTGGTGGCGGAGATCCTGGGGGAGCTGAACGGCGTGGTGGGCGGCAAGTCGGCCAAGCTGGCGGCGGGTGGCGGCGCGGGGTCTGTGGCGAGCAGCGCCAAGAAGGCCCCCACGGACGCCCAGCAGCGGTGGCGCGACGGCATCAAGGAGGTTCAGCGGCTTGTGCGCGAGCACGCCGACGAGAACTTTGCCTACGGTGACGCCATGAAGGTCGCGAGCAAGGTCAAGCTGCACGAGGACTTCCCCATGCCGCCGTGGGAGGGCGTGGTGGAGGAGGCCTACGGCGAGTGGCTGGCCGAGCAGTCCGAGGGCGGCAGCACGGCCACCAAGTCCGCCAAGACCGCCGCGGCGCCGAAGAAGAAGCTGGCCGACATGTCCGAGGAGGAGCGGAAGGCGTTCTACAAGGCGCGGGCGCAGAAGGCGGCGGCGACCAAGGCGGCCAAGAAGGCGGCTGCGGCGGAGGCGGAGGCCGAGGAGTCAGAGGAGGAGGTCGTGGCCAAGCCGCCGCTGAAGGTGGTGCGCAAGCCCGCGGCCGCCGCGGGTGGCGGTGGCGGTGCGGGTGCGGCACGTCCGCCGCCCTTCAAGGCGCCGCCGCACGGCATCACGGACAGCGACCTGGAGGACGAGGAGGAGTGGGAGTAGGCTGGGGGGTGAAAGCAAAACAAACACAAAAGGGGGGATGAAACGCTAAACCAACACAAGGGCTGGACGGAAGAAAGGAGAAAGACCTTTTTCCATTCGACGGGCCTAACCCTTTTTTGCGTCGACGATACGAGTCGCCCAGATGAAAAAATTGAAGCGCTGACTCATGAGTCACGTTGTGGAGTTGGAACACGCAACAAGAGCCTACACGTCAAGACCAAGATGGATGCCGCACCGAAGACCCGCTTCGCCAAGCCCCGCTTCTACCCCAACCAGATGGACGCGGCGCGTAACATCATCACGGCCTACAAGGCGGGCATCTCCTACTCGCTCCTCATCGCGCCCATGCAGAGCGGCAAGAGTGGTACCTTCCACTGCGTGGCCCGTCTCATGCTTGAGGAGGGCCTCGTGGACACCGTCTACATCCTCTCTGGCTGCGCCGAGACCGTCCTCAAGTTCCAGGCCGAGCAGGACGCCATCAAGTACAACAACAAGTACGTGATCAGCGGCGCCATGTCCATCCACTTCCACGGCGACATGATGAGCATGCTCCGCAAGAACAAGTACATCAGCACGGAGCGCACGCTCTGGATCGTGGACGAGAGCCACATGGTCCAGGGCCGCGGCCAGAAGGTGGACCAGTTCTACAAGCACCACGGCGTCGGCGCCTACGGCACCACGGACGACATGATCATCAACGAGATGTACTTCCTCTCGGTGTCGGCCACGCCCTACTCGGAGCTCTCGGCCATCCACTACAACGAGTCCAAGCTGAAGCACGTGGAGGAGCTGGTCCCTGGCCCCAACTACTTCGGCGTGGAGAACTACTGGTACGGCAACTACATCAAGGAGACCTTTGACATCATGGCCGAGAAGGACCGCTTCCTGGACATCCTCCGCGCGAAGGGCAATGCCTACAACCTGATCCGCCTCACCAACCGCAAGGGCACCTCTGACGACAACACTTACACGGCCTTCGTCAAGAAGATCTGCACCGAGGCGGGCTTCCGCGTGGTGTTCTGCACCTCGGACAGCAGCGAGGTCCAGATCGCGGTGACGCGCGAGGAGCAGGTCAAGTACGAGACCGAGTACTGCATGGAGGACGTCCCTGACGTGCCGACGGTGGTCATCCTCAAGGGCCGTCTCCGCGCGGGCAAGGTGGTGCCCAAGGAGCACATCGGCATCGTCTGGGAGAACTCCAAGGAGCCCAACGTGGACACGATCTTCCAGAGCCTCGTGGGGCGCATGTGCGGCTACATCGCGGACCAGCCCAACAAGCCTGACATCTACCTGCCGCGCCAGTTCATGGAGGAGACCGAGACCATCATCAAGGCGTCACCCGTGGGACGCTTCATCCTCGGCGGTAAGGAGTTCGTGCCGTCCAAGGCCACGAACATGCGCTCCAGCCGCATGCCGAGCGTGGAAGAGTGCAACACCTTCCCCACGGTGCCCATCAAGATTGACCGCGAGGTCATGCGCGCGCGCGTCAGCAGCTGGGACGACATCATCCCCAAGACCCAGCACGACCCCAACATGGGCGCCTACCTGGAGGCCATCCGCGACTACCTGACGCAGCCCGAGATGCGCGACTACTTCCAGAACTCCACGCACTACCTGGATGCTCAGAAGGAGGAGATCCACGCGTGGCTGGACTCGGGCTCGGCACCGCTTTTCCGAGGTGTGTACTCGGACAACGACCAGGGCAAGCTGCTCAAGGATGTCAAGAAAAACGCGGAGCGCGGCGAGTGCCCCATCACCATCCTGAGCAACTGCAAGAAGAGCAAGAGCGCCTTCTTCACGGTCGTTACGCCGACTGTGTCGTGGAAGACGGCCGAGGGTGGCTGCGCGGACGACTTTGGCCACGTGTGGCTCTACATCAGCCTCAAGCACAAGAACTTCCCGCAGCAGATATCGCTGGAGGCGCGCATTGCCAAGTCCAACGACAAGCACATCTTCAAGGTCATGGCCGACGACGAGACTGCGGGCAACCTCTACGCGGGCGGCGTGATGGGCCTCAAGAAGACGATCCGCCACAACCCCATCGCATTCAAGAAGCAGCTGTCCAAGTACGTGTACTGGTGGCGCATGTCCAAGACGGACGACTCGTACCCCGCGATCGGCAGCATCCTGACGCCGATCAACTCGGCGACCTTCTCGCTGTACAAGCCCGCCTACACGGACGAGATCCTGGGCAAGATCGTCGCGACCATCAACGAGCGCTTCGGTGTCAAGCTCACAATTGACACGGAAGAGGGCCCTGCCGACCGTTTCAGCATCAGCAAGATTCACTGGGTGTAAACATAAAAAAAGAGGCGGAATGCAAGAAAGCATGGGCTTTTTGCATACCAATCAAAAATTGAAGATGAACACCTAACTGTATTTTTGTAACTAATATGGTTCAGCAGCTTGGTCTTAGTGTATTTAACAATGATACTTGGGCTCAGTTTCAAAAAAGTGGGATGCACTTTCTTGGGCATAAAACACAAGTCCATGTCATGGTTGAGAAGGATATTGTTCTCTTGTACAACAAGCAAACCAAATCTATACATGGCTTTGGCATTCTCAAAGTAATTGAGAATGGCAAAATCTATAGAAAATTTAGTTTGTTGGATCCACAAATATATAGTGGATCATATGCTAAATACAACAACTTTGAGATTGGTGTAAAGACGTATCTAATTGACCCAATTAAAGTTGAAGAAATCATGAAGCAGATCGGGCTTGATTCTTCAACACAATTAGTTCCAGGTCATGTGATTTCCTTCAAGAGAATCCTTGAACAGTATATTCTCAATAAACTTACACCTTGGGTACATGGACAACTACTTCAAGCTATGATTGCTGAAGCAGTAAAGTAATTAATCAAACTCAATCTTCAATTTCTCAGCCTTTTTACATTGCTTTTTATCAATATCCACACCAATTCCCTTCATGCCAAGAGCGTTTGCGACAGCAACGACAGTTCCAGAACCCACAAATGGATCTACAACTGTTTTGATTTTATGTTTCTTCAAGAATTCCAACACAAGTTTCACAGCATCCAGACCAAAGGCATTTTCATATGTGACTTCACCACGCTCCACAACATTTGCAAAGGGAACCCCTATAGGACCCGCTTTAGAAAAGCAGAGCATGTGACTGTACGTAGGCCGATAGAGATTTGCTTTTCCAACATCTCTGCGAAGAGCTATTTTATGCCAGATCATACGGATTCCAAGTTTATTGGCCTCATCAGAAATCAAATAGGACTTATCAACCCAGCCCTTGTATTTACGATCAGTTTGGAGAAAGATACAGTAGCCCTTATCTTTGACTGCTTGTAAACACAGCGCCGCTGCATTTCTAAAAAACGCAATATAGTCATTCAGGGATAATCCAACTTCGTCCATTTCAGGAATAGATGTAACAATGGAATCCAGTTTGGACTGGGATTCCAGCCATGGAATGGCATCCTGACAAAAAATCATCCTTTCGGGATTTTTCTTTGCTTTTCTTGTTTTCATTTTGGCCTTGCTGACCTCCTACTGGGCGGCCCAAATCTTCTTCTGGCCTTCCACATCCCAGATGTACACAGGTTGTCTCTCGTCCTCATTCAGCTCGTAGAGTAGGCGGTTGACGTCCTTCTTGGTCTTGTCAGGGAAGGCCTCCTTCAGCGCATAGGCAATCTGGCCCGCGCTCTTGGGCCCGCCCTTGAGGACGTTGATCACCGCGTCCTCAAACTCAGAGGTCGCCTTTGGAGGCGGCGTCTGAGGTGGAGTAGAGGTCGGCGTATTGACCCTGCTCATCATAGCCACGGTCTCCTCCATCATCTCGTTCTCCTCACGGAGAATCTGAAGTTCACGCTGGAGGTCAGCGACCTCTTCATGCCGCATCTCTTGCTCCAGCTTCTCCACTCGCTCCCGCAGCCGTTTGTTCTCCTCACGGAGCTGCTGCTCCCTGAAGGCCGTCATGAGCATGCCGAGGAGGCCTACGAAGCGCAGGGCGAGATTTACGTTCTCCATCGGATTCATCTGCGTAGGCTCGGCGTAGGGGATCAGAGTGACGTCCATTTTCTTCCGGTCAGCCAAGTCAGCGCAAGACCAGAAGTTCAATTTTTTCTTGATTGAAGATCAAGAAAAAAGACTACGAGCCACACGAGTACTGTTGAGTTTATTCAACACTACTACACTGTGCTTAAGCACAGTTTAGTACAATTTTTTCTTAGCTTTGGAGTACAACTCCACAAGTCTTCTTCTCAAAGTCCGCCTTGTTCTTGTTATCCTTTTTCCAAATATAGATATACTCAAACTGCTCTTGTTTGGATCCTGCGAGTTTTGTGCCTTTTGCTGCTTCTGTTGCATGACGGTCCATCAACGGCATCTTGATCTTCTTTGTAAGTCTAGGCAAACAATGTTTAACAGAGTGATACATTTCTTCTGGCATGTTGAGAGCCAGATGACCACCTGTGCTCAAATGGGTCCACACTCCTTTCAATACAGGAACGAAGAATGCATCCAAGAAGCCCTGCTTCTTATCATAGGCTGGCATACCCTCGTATTCTTCTAACATAAAGTATGGTGGGCTTGTGAAAACCAAGTCATAGGTATATTTGCTGAAATCAATGGTTTCGCTGGGTTGGAAAGTCATCTTCACATCAGCGTCAGGTCCCACTGTTTTCAGCATTTTGCTGTAACTGCTTTTCAGTTTCTTGTTGGCATCAAAGCCAATATAGGGAATTCCCAGAGACATGGCAGCGAGACAGCGACCTCCCCAGCCGCTGCTAAAATCCAGAATTGTTTTTGGCTTCAAGTAACAGTAAAGCCATTTGGCTACAATTGGACGGAACTGGTTAATGGTTCCGTAATATAACTGAAATGTAGAATACTGATTTCTCAGTTCCTCATCGGGTGTCTTGCGTGTCAGCAGCCCATACTTTTTGATCTTGCGTGTCTTGTTACGCACGTATTTGTAAGTGTTCTTGTTTTTGAGCATGTTCAAGAAAGAAATGTGTCGTTTTGTTTTAGCGGCGAGGCGGTGATGAAAGAAGAAATAGTCCAAGGTTTTGACTCCTTCACGTGTTTTCGGTGGGAGAGAACCCTTACAAGGTGCATCCACAAGCTCCTTGTAACTATCCTTTGCAGCCTCTTTTGAAATTGGACGAATCCGTTGGGCAATTTCCATAGCCCTCCTATTCAAGGATAGGGTTTTTTCTTGACCTTCGCCAAGAAAAAATTGAAAAAAATCTGGCGATCAGAAGGAGGCGGATACAAGAAACGCACAGACATCAAGATGGCCGCCATCCCCCAGAACTGGTCTCTCGTCGCGGAGGAGCTGAAGAAGATGTGGATCAAGCGCGACCGTGAGAACATGACCAAGCACTACGAGACGTACATCAACACCTTCGTGGACGAGGTCTTTGAGGCGCGGTCTGGGCGCATGTACGAGCAGTTCAAGGAGCTGGTCACGACGGCCAAGAGCAAGACGGACCTGCGCATCATGCTCTGGGAGTACAGCTACACGGACGTGTACGACAAGAACAACCTCTACAAGTCGTACACGGACGAGCTGGGTATCACGCACTGCTACCTGGCCGACTACCTCCAGGAACAGGGCTACGAGACTGAGGTCACGGGCACCTGGGTCAAGGTTCACGAGCTGGTGCGCAAGACCAACGTGCTTAAGATCCTCGCGGCCAAGTTCGGCGCGGACAAGTTCCGCGTGGTCAAGCAGATGGGCAACAACATTGACGCCAACGAGACCTTCGCCGTGCGGCGGGTGCAGCTGTGGCTGGAGTTCTTCCCCTTCGGCGTGCCCAAGGAGCTCCAGTGAACGGCCACAACAAAAACCAAAAACACAAAAAACACAAAGAAGGGTGGTGGACTAGACCTTTTTGTGTTTACTCGCTATAAGGGATCTTTCGCTCCTCGGACCGAATGACCATAAATCGCTCCCAAGACTTTCCAATCGGCTGATCGTCATAAATCCACTTGTCTTTTTCATGCTGACGGTATTTTCCATCCTCGCCGAGGATGGCAGGGTTTAGTTCCATGCGGAAGATACTACAGTTGTTTTTGTCTCCAAAGTCTAGCATAGCCTTGTGCTGAAAGTTGTGGTAGATGTTCATGACGTTGTTGGAGGCAATGTGGTTCAGAACAGTTTGATAAATGTGACGTGCCTCTGGGACACTTTTGAAGTCGTCCACGTAATAGGCGCGACCATCGCACGTCTTGATCACACAGCCATCGGATTGAAGAATGACGTTCATCTTTGCTCAGATGATAAACCAAGAGCGGGTCAATTTTTTGGTGGTAGGCAGTAAAAAATTGTACTAAACTATGCTTAAGCATAGTGTAGTAGTGTTGAGTAAACTCAACAGTACTCGCGAGGCTCATAGTTCTTTTTTCTTAGCCAAAGCCAAGAAAAAATTGATATCTTGTTGCAAAATCTCTTAAGCGGTGAACAAGATGGGCAACTTCAACTACCAGTGTGAAGGGTGTGATTGGGGTGAGGGTGGCAAGGGTGAGGATGGCCGCGACTACTTTGACAAGCCCGCGGCGGCTATCCTCATGGGCAAGGATGGTCTGGAGATCGTGCTGAAGGGCTCGTACACGGGCTATGGCGAGGTGGAGCTTCCGTCTGGTCACACCTTCTGGCCAGACCAGTTTGAGAAGTACTTTGAGTCCTGGATTGGCCACAACGACAACGGCGAGAAGGGTCCGTTCCGCTGCCGTGGCATCCTCTGCGAGGAGTGTATGGAGTACAAGCACCAGACCTCCTTCAGCAAGTTCTCCTTCAACGACTTCAAGAAGGTCAAGGACTACCTCGCGGAGAAGAAGGCACCTCCTCCAGCCGCGGCAGTGCCTCCTGTAGCATCAGCGGCTCCTCCAGCACCTGTAGCACCGAAGCCCAAGAAAGTCCCTAAGCCCAAGGCGCTGACGAAGGACCAACTTGTAGCGAAGGTGGCGGCGCTGGAAGCTGAACTGGCTGAACTGCGTCCTCTGAAGGAGCGCATCCAGCCCCTTCAGGAGGCATATGACAAGCTCCAGAAGCAGTACAGCGCAGCACGTGAGACGATCAGTGGCGTCCACAAGGCGCTAAATGAGGGGCGGTACTATTACTAGACCCTCGGTAGGAAAAAATGGAACTAGACCAATTTTTATTTGTCGGCAGAGAGAGTAATGCTCATGTCTCGTGGTATGTACATTCAGGATATTGCGTCGCTGGGTCTGTGCATCAAGGTGTGCTATGCACACTTTACACGGGGCCAACTCCATGATGTAGATATTACAGCAGCGTGGTTTGTGATCATGATGACCGTTATCAGCATCTTTGTTGAACTTCCCAAACTCTCTATGGAGGTTTATGTGGAGTACAATCGGCCATTCAAACCTGAGCAGTACACTGTAGCCAAGGAAGAGGTAGAGCCTTCCATTCCAGGGTGGGTGCGAACGGTCAGTCCTGACGGTGTTGTCACCATGACCAAGGTTGAGGATGATGAGGAGACACAGGAGGAGACTCAGGAGACCAAGGAAGATGACACTCCTAAAAATATTGTAGAGGAAGCAAAGGAGTTCATTGCGAGCCGCACAGACTAGATCTAGTTCCAAGCACACCAATTTTTACATGTACAAGTAGAATGGCAACGCGTAAGAATCGTCAAAGCCGAAAGCAGCGTGGAGGAGCCACCTACTGGTATATTCAGGGATACATTTATGGTTACAACAACCCCAATTTTAGATTTCCTCGTTCTGTTCAAAAGAACAGTGATAACCAAGAGTATCACCGCGGACAATTTGCTGGAAAGGCTGACAGAAATGCTGGACGTGCTGCGGTGTTCACAGCACAAAGTGTACAGCAAGGAGGCACACGCAGACAGTATGGAGGTGCTCACAGAATGTACAAACTAGGGTACATTGCTGGATATGCGTCTCCGAATGCGAGATTCCCCCGCAGTGTAGCTATTAATCCAGCAGATCCATCAGGACATCTTGAATACACAAGAGGATTTTTAGCAGGACAACAGGATGCGCGTAATGGAGCCAATCAAAAGTACAAGCGTGGTGATGAGAACAAAAACAACAATAATAATAAGAAGAATAACAAAAATAATAACTCTGTAAATAACAATAACTCTGCAAATGGGGTCATGCAATATGGTGGCAAGGCATGGTACGAGTTCTGGAAGTCTGATGAACC
>JACCDZ011039059.1_pt1 | contig 19441 bp, 19 predicted proteins | sample 7449551 | NCBI WGS metagenome assembly JACCDZ01 (sample SAMN15323452, study PRJNA562643) | freshwater metagenome | isolation source: river surface water | place: USA:Blue River Watershed | collected 2017-08-18
CATGCTGGCGTCTTCTGTGGGCGCCACGGTCAACGACTCAATGTTGTAGCCACGGGCCGAAAACAACCCCACCACGCGCGACAAAGCGCCAGGTTCGTTTTCAAGCATCAGGGAAATGATGTGTTTCATGTTCTGCTCTCCCCGATCACAAGTCTTCGCTGCCCAGCAGCATTTCGGTAATGCCCTTGCCGGCTTGCACCATCGGGAACACGTTCTCAGTGGGGTCGGTACGGAAGTCCATGAACACCGTGCGGTCCTTGAGTTTGCGAGCTTCGCGTATGGCGGGCTCGACATCTTCTGGACGTTCAATCAACATACCAACGTGACCATAGGCTTCAGCCAATTTCACAAAGTTTGGCAACGCATCCATGTAGCTGCTGCTGTAGCGACCAGAGTATTCAATCTCTTGCCACTGACGAACCATGCCCAGATAACGGTTGTTCAAAGCCATGACTTTGATCGGCGTGTTGTACTGAAAACAGGTTGAGAGTTCTTGGATACACATCTGTACCGAGCCCTCACCTGTGATACAGAACACTTCACTGTCAGGCTTGGCCAGCTTAATACCCATGGCGTAAGGAATACCCACACCCATGGTGCCCAAGCCGCCTGAATTAATCCAGCGACGAGGCTCGTCAAAGCCGTAGTACTGCGCGGCCCACATTTGGTGCTGGCCCACATCTGAGGTGATGTAAGTGTCTGTGCCTTTGGTGAGCTTGTGCAACGTCTCCACCACATACTGAGGCTTGATGACTTGGGTATTCTCGCGGTCATACTTCAAGCAATCACGCTTGCGCCAACCCTCAATGGTTTCCCACCAGCCGCTCAATGCAGCACCATCAGGCTTCAAACCTGATTCTTTGATCATGTCGATCATTTCAACCAGCACATCTTTAACGTCACCCACGATTGGGATATCCACCTTGACACGCTTGGAAATGCTGGAAGGATCAATGTCGATGTGAATGATCTTGCGTTCGTTTTGAGCGAAATGCTTGGGGTTACCGATCACACGGTCGTCAAAACGTGCGCCCACGGCCAACAACACATCGCAGTGTTGCATGGCGTTGTTCGCCTCAATCGTGCCGTGCATGCCCAGCATGCCCAAAAACTTGGGTGCGCTTGCTGGATAAGCACCAAGGCCCATCAAGGTATTGGTCACGGGATAGCCCAACATATCGACCAAGGTGCGCAGCTCCTGCGAAGCGTTGCCGAGCAACACACCACCACCGGTGTAAATGTAAGGACGCTTGGCGCTCATCAAGAGCTGCAGCGCTTTGCGAATCTGACCACCGTGCCCCTTGCGAACAGGGTTGTAAGAACGCATCTGCACTTCGGCTGGATAGCCCTCAAATGGCGCCTTTTTGAACGACACGTCCTTTGGAATATCCACCACCACAGGGCCAGGACGGCCACTGCGCGCGATGTGAAAAGCCTTTTTGACAGTCATGGCCAAATCGCGAACGTCTTTGACCAAAAAATTGTGTTTCACGATGGGGCGCGTGATACCCACGGTGTCGCATTCCTGGAATGCATCCAAACCAATCGCATGCGTCGGCACTTGACCCGTAATGATGACCATCGGAATGCTGTCCATGTAGGCAGTGGCAATACCAGTCACGGCATTGGTCACGCCAGGACCAGAAGTCACTAAGGCCACGCCTACATCGCCTGTGGCGCGTGCATAACCATCGGCAGCATGAACCGCAGCTTGCTCGTGACGAACGAGCACGTGTTGCATGGTGTCTTGCTTGTACAGCGCGTCGTAGATGTAGAGAACAGAACCGCCTGGATAGCCCCAGATGTGCTTGACGTTTTCAGCTTGAAGGGCTTTGACCAAAATCTCGGCGCCCATCAGCTCTTGCACTTGTCCGCCTGTCGCGGATGCGGAATGCGATTCCGACTTTGTAGTTTCCATGTGTTTACCTTTTAACCTGAGTGAATTTCGTCAACGAAAAACCTTGGGTGCCTCTTTGCTAACCCTTGTGGGGCAGCATCAAGACTTTGGACCTTCAGCCATAGACGCATGGTTCGCGCCGGACCCAGACCCGTTTGCCTTTTGTGTCGAATTGCAGCCTGCAATTATGGCACTTTCCTGAGCGAAATTAAGCATCGAGCTCGTAAAACCCTAGACAGATGACATAATCGCGCCCGATTCAAGCTTGAACCCATTCGCAGTGGCCACTGAACAAGAACTGTAAGACTTTCTGAAAAGCGTTGAGAAGCGAGCCTTCAAACGCTCGGTCTACCACGTTCGCGATGAAGAAGCCGCACTCGATATCGTTCAAGACAGCATGATGAAGCTTGCCGAGCACTACGGCGACAAGCCCGCGCAAGAGCTCCCCATGTTGTTTCATCGAATTTTGTCAAACACCACGCTAGACTGGTTCCGTCGCAACAAAACGCGAAAAGCAATATTTAGCAACTTCAGCGATTTCGATTCTGACAAAGACGATGGCGAATTTGACCTATTGGAGGCCTTAGCCGTCGACAATGACAACCAAACCACCCAAAGCGCTGAAGACAACTTTGCCAGCATGGCAAATGTCCAAGATATCGAAGAAGAAATACAAAATTTGCCAGCACGTCAACGAGAAGCCTTCTTGCTGCGTTACTGGGAGGATCTCGATGTTTCTGAGACAGCTGCCGCTATGGGTTGCTCAGAGGGAAGCGTCAAAACACACTGCTCGCGGGCCGTTTTAGCACTCAGCAAAGCGCTCAAAACCAAAGGACTTCAACCATGACACATACCGCAAACCCCCAAGACGAGTTTGGCTTGCGCATTGCTGCCCGTTTGAACTCTGCCAGCCTCGACTTACCCCACGACATCTCAGAGCGTTTGCGCGCTGCACGCACTCGTGCTGTCGCAGCTCGCTTAAAGCCTCAGACCCGCCTTCAAACCAGCCCATCCATTACCCACCAAAATGGTGCGGGCGTACTCAACTTTGGCGGCGATGAAGGGCTCAATCTCTGGAGCCGCTTGGCCTCGCTCTTGCCATTGATCGCTTTGATTGCTGGTTTAACCATCATTCAAAACATCATGGATGACGATGGCGCCAATGAATTGGCCGAAATTGACTCTGCTCTCTTGATTGACGACTTGCCACCTGATGCCTACGCAGACCCTGGCTTTTTGCAATTCTTGAAGAACCCCATCGCCCACGAGTCCACAGACTGACCCCGCCCCACATGCGCTTGTCTCACGCCCTCTTCTCTGCTTTACTGCTCCAGCTCACATTGAGTCTGGGCATGCTGGGCTCAAGCACCCCTGTTGCGGCTCAAATCACAACGCAAACGCCTGCCACACCCAGCCTGCCTGGCCGCCCACTATGGTCAGACCTGAGCGAATCGCAACAACAGGCCTTGGGGCCTTTGTATGAGCAGTGGCACACCATGAATGAACCACACAAACGCAAATGGTTGGCTTTGTCCCAAAATTTCGCCCAACTCTCAGCCGATGAGCAGGCCACCTTGCAAGGGCGTATGCGCGAATGGGCGGCACTGAGCCCACAAAAACGAGCGGCAGCTCGACTCAACTTTGCCGGTGTACAAAAGCTTCCACAGGAAGATAAAAAAGCCAAATGGGAAGCCTACCAAGCGCTTTCTCCAGAAGCCAAGCAAAAGTTAGCAGCACAGCAACCGCCACATATCACAGGTGCGGCCATCGCCATCAAGCCACCGGCCAACAACAAACTGGTCAGTCCACCACCCGCAACGGGCAATAAACCGCTGCCACGTATCGCCACTGGGCAGCTCACGCCAGTGACGCTGCTGCCAGCACCTGTTGGCCCTGCGGCATCCACACCAGTTCCGGCGTCCTCCGCGGAAAGCACTGAAACTTCTCAATGAACCCTGAATTGATGGCCCCCAGCCTGCTTCGTCGCATGGCTTGCTGGCTCTATGAGGGGCTGCTTTTGTTTGGTGTCTTGTTCATTTCTGGCTACTTGTTCAGCACACTCAGCCAATCACGCCATGCGCTGGACAACCGGAACGGCCTGCAGGCCTTCTTATTTTTGGTGGTAGGCATTTATTTCACATGGTTTGGTCACAAGGGGCAAACATTGGCGATGAAAACATGGCACATCCGCGTGGTGGATGCCGTCGGCAATTCGCTGAGCCAAAAACGCGCCTTTGTTCGCTATGTGCTCAGTTGGATTTGGTTCATTCCTCCGCTAGCCCTACTCGCGCCGTACTCACTGACAGGCGGTGAAACTGCCGTATTGTTCTTGGGGTGGGTTGCGGTGTGGGCTGTGCTCAGCCGCTTTCATCCACAACGGCAGTTTTGGCATGATGCGATGGCAGGCACGCGCTTGATCAACGCACAGCCTATTGAGCCCACTAAATCCGAGCAGGCCAAAGACTAGGCGTTACAGTTCAGCACATGAGTGCAAATCCACAAAAACACAGAACAGGTCTGAACCGCGTCTGGCACGCCCTCGGCTACTCCCTCAGCGGCCTTCAAGCCGCATGGCATGAGAAAGCGTTTCGCCAAGAAGCCATTGGCTCATTTGTCTTGATCCCACTGTCCTTCTTCGTGGGAAACACATGGCTCGAAATAGCTTTACTTGCTGGCACTGTGCTTCTTGTCATGATTGTTGAGTTGCTCAACACGGGCATTGAATCGGCCATCGACCGCATCGGCCCCGAATGGCACGAACTGGCCAAGCGCGCCAAAGACACAGGCAGCGCCGCCGTCCTGCTCAGCCTGCTGCTGTGTTTGGGCGTTTGGGCAGCCGCCATCCACGCCAACTTTGTAGCTTGATCGCGCCCATGAGCTCTCCCGCTTTTTCTGTGTGCGTTTACTGCGGCTCACGCAACGGCGCACAACCCGAATACGCAAACGTGGCACGCAAAGTGGGCACGTGGATTGGCCAACACAACGGTCAACTGGTGTATGGCGGAGGCAAAAATGGATTGATGGGCATCGTGGCCCAAGCCACAGCTGATGCGGGTGGGCGTGTGATCGGAATCATCCCCACCGCCCTACAAACCAAAGAAAACACCCGCACCGCTTGCACCGAGTTGCATGTGGTCGACACCATGCACGAGCGCAAGCACATGATGGCTGAGCGTGCCGATGTATTCTTGGCTCTACCCGGCGGCATTGGCACCTTTGAAGAATTCTTCGAGGTTTGGACATGGCGCCAGCTGGGCTACCACGACAAACCCATTGGCTTACTCAACACCCAAGGCTATTACGATGGCTTGCTGCGGTTTGCACAACACAGTGTGCAACAAGGCTTCTTGAGCGATTGGCAAATGGACCTCATTCGTAGCGGCGCAGAGCCCACAGCCCTGCTGCAAGAGCTGGTGCAAGCCGCAGGTTTTTCGCCAGAGCCTAAGCTGGCAGGTCTCTAAATCCTATAGACAACAAAAAAGCCGCAGACCCACACGGGCTGCGGCTTGTGTATTTGGCGAACCAAACTTCAATGCGCGATTAAATCGCTGTTTCGTCCAACTCACCTGTGCGAATACGCACCACGCGCTCCACGGGGGTGATGAAAATCTTGCCGTCACCAATCTTGCCTGTGCGGGCTGCGCGCACGATGGCGTCCACGCAGTTGTCGACGTCGGCCGCCTTCACGGTCACTTCAATTTTCACTTTGGGCAAAAAGTCCACCACGTATTCGGCACCGCGGTAGAGCTCGGTATGGCCTTTTTGACGACCAAAACCTTTGACTTCTGTCACGGTCAAGCCCGTCACACCACACTCTGCCAATGCTTCGCGCACTTCTTCGAGTTTGAATGGTTTGATAACGGCTGTGATTTGCTTCATGGTGGGCGTCCTTGGGGTCAATGAAAATGCCTGTGATCAGGCACGGAATTTATTGGTAATAGGATAACGCCAATCCTTGCCAAAACTACGATGAGTCACGCGAATTCCCACAGGCGATTGACGGCGTTTGTACTCATTGATGCGAATCAAACGGGTCACCTTCTCCACATCGGCACGCTCAAAACCCGCAGCAATGATCTCGTCTGAGCTTTGGTCGTTCTCCATAAAGCGCGAGACGATTTCATCGAGCACCTCATACGGCGGCAAACTGTCTTGATCGGTTTGGTCTGGACGCAATTCGGCACTCGGTGGTCGCGTGATGATGCGCTCAGGAATTGGCTCTGCCCCCGTGCCATAAGGGTCATGCGCATTGCGCCAACGTGCGAGCTTGAACACCAAGGTCTTGGCCACGTCTTTGATGACGGCAAAGCCCCCCGCCATGTCACCGTAGAGTGTGCAGTAGCCCGTAGCCATTTCACTCTTGTTACCGGTGGTCAACACAATCGAACCAAATTTGTTAGACAAGGCCATCAGCAGCGTACCGCGAATGCGGGCTTGAATGTTCTCTTCGGTGGTGTCGAGCTGTGTGCCTTCAAAATCGGCCTTGAGCGAGCCCAAGAACGCCTCAAACTCCGGCACGATGGACACTTCGTCGTAGCGCACGCCAAGGCGTTTGGCCATGTCACGCGCATCGACCCAGCTAATTTCGGCGGTATAGGGCGACGGCATCATGACCGTACGAACTTTGTCCGCCCCCAAAGCATCGACGGCGATGGCCAACACCAAGGCTGAATCAATGCCGCCAGATAAGCCCAATAGCGCACCAGGAAAACCGTTTTTGCCAATGTAATCTCGCACGCCCAACACGAGGGCGTGCCACAGGTCAGCCTCAATCGAGCCATCATCAACAATCGTGCCTGACAGATGGTGCTTGGCCGAAAGTGCGCCAGCCGCCCTTGTGTTCTGCACATGCGCCGTGCCCGAGGGTTGTGGTGCATCGTCACTTTGCAGCACATTCACGGTGAACAATGCTGTTTCAAAACTAGGCGCACGCGCGGCCAGTGTGCCATCGGCATTGAGCGCAAACGAACGGCCTTCAAACACCACCTCGTCCTGGCCACCCACCAAATGGGCATAGATCAAAGGCAGGCCCGTGGCTTGCACACGACCACGCATGGCTTGCTCGCGCTCATCGCCTTTGCCCACATGAAATGGCGAAGCGTTGATGACCGCCAACAGCTCAGCGCCAGCGGTTTTAGCATCTAAGGCAGGTGCATCGAACCAAGCATCCTCACAAATCAACAAACCTACTTTGGTGCCCTCCACCTCGAACACACAAGGTTTGTCACCGGCCACGAAATAACGGCGCTCATCAAACACTTGATAGTTAGGCAGCTCACGCTTGGCGTAAGTGGTCACCACTTGCCCCTCGCACACCACACTTGCCCGATTGAGGCGGCGTTGCACCGACACTGAACGCGTGCGTTCATCGCCGCCAGATGGATGCCCCACCACCACATGCAGGCCCTTTAACCCGCTGAGTGCTGCGGACACCATTTTCAGGGCATCATCACAAGCCTCGATAAACGAGGGACGCAAGAATAAATCTTCAGCGGCATAACCGCACAAGGACAACTCAGGCGTCAGCACCAAACGGGCACCGTCTTGGTAAGCGACCTGAGCGCAGTCAATGATTTTTTGGGCATTGCCCGCCATGTCACCCACCACGAAATTCAATTGAGCAACACAAATTTTGAGAGTCATGGCAGCAAGCACGTATCCAAAGTAAAACAGGTCTAAACAAGCAAATGGATTATGTCATCCACGTCCACACGAGCCCGCTCGATATCCCCTCTCATGCGTGGGATGCTTTGCTTGCCCAGCAAGACGCGCCCTCGCCCTTCATGCGCCATGCCTACCTCGCGGCCTTGCACACCAGTGGCAGTGCAACACCCAACACAGGCTGGACACCGCAATGCGTCACCCTCTGGCAAGGCGACGCCTTGGTAGCCGCCAGCGCTCTGTACATCAAAGACCACTCCTACGGCGAATATGTGTTTGATTGGGCATGGGCCAATGCGTATGCCGATCATGGGTTGAACTACTTTCCCAAAGCCACCTGCGCCGTACCCTTTACGCCCGTACCAGGGTCACGCTTGTTGGCCACAGATGCATCAGCTCGCCAAGCCCTGCTTCAAGCCATGCTGGACGTGACGCAGCAGCATCAGCTCTCATCCCTCCATCTGCTGTTCACCAGCTCCAACGATCGTGCGGCGTGCGACAACCTAGGCCTGATGCAGCGTCAAACCGTGCAATTTCATTGGCACAACGCCACGCCACAAGGTCAACGCTTTGACAACTTTGACGCGTTCTTGACCAGCCTCTCTCAAGAAAAACGTAAAAAAATCAAACAAGAACGCCGCCGTGTGGCCGATGCCGGGGTGACATTTCGCACCTCGGTGGGGGCGGCCATCAGCACCGCCGATTGGGACCTTTTCTATCAATGCTACGAGCGCACCTACCTCGAACACGGCAATGCGCCTTACTTGAGCCGCGCTTTCTTTGAATGCATGCAGCAAGACATGCCTGAAAACTGGGTGTTGTTTGTGGCTGAGCGCGAAGGCCGCGCCATCGCCAGCAGCTTGATAGCTGTGCAAGGTCTAAACACCGAAAACGCAGTGGCGTATGGCCGCTACTGGGGCGCTTTAGAACGCGTTGACTGTCTGCACTTTGAAGCTTGCTACTACCAGCCGCTCAGCTGGTGCATTGCCAACGACGTGCAGCGCTTTGAGGGCGGCGCGCAAGGCGAACACAAAATGGCGCGTGCTCTCATGCCCGTGGCCACCTTCAGCGCCCACTGGTTGGCCCACCCCGCATTTGCCGATGCGGTAGAGCGCTTTCTTGAGCGTGAGTCAGCCGGCGTCAACCACTACCTCGACCATTTGGCCGAGCGCAGCCCGTTCAAACGCGTCGAACCTCAATAACTAGGCAATCCAAGACATCACGCAGCAATCAAAAAGCCCGCTGGCAGCGGGCTTTCGATGGACTCAACCACGGATTATTTCTCCAAGAATTACTTCTTGTAGTTGGCAATGCCGTCCAAGATCTCTTTGTGAGCAGACTCAATGCCTTCCCAACCCTTGACCTTGACCCACTTGCCTTTTTCGAGGTCTTTGTAGTGCTCGAAGAAGTGGGCGATTTGTTGCAACTGCAACTCATGGATGTCCGCCAACGATTTGATGTTGCTGTAACGGGCCAAGATTTTCTCAGTAGGCACAGCCAAGACTTTGCCGTCCACGCCGCCTTCGTCTTCCATCAACAAGATGCCCAATGCACGGCAAGGCACTACCACACCTGGTGGCAATGGGAAAGGTGTGATCACCAACACGTCCACAGGGTCGCCATCGCCAGCGATGGTTTGTGGCACATAGCCGTAGTTGGTGGGGTAATGCATGGCCGTACCCATGAAACGGTCCACAAACAGAGCACCAGACTCTTTGTCGACTTCGTACTTCACGGGGTCTGAGTTCATCGGGATTTCGATGATCACATTGAAGGCTTCAGGAATTTTGCTACCGGGGGTGACTTGATTCAGGGACATGGTGTCTTGTTATAAAAGTTAAAAAAGAAACACAGAGGATTAGCCCCGATTTTACTTTCACGGGGCTTGCGTCTCTGTGTCGTCTTTGAGGGCTTTTATTCTTTGGTGCTTTTGCCTGTTTCGTCCATCAAACCGGTGAAAACACGGTAAAAGTACACACACATACCCAAAATGAACGCAATCACAGCCACGCTCATCAAGCCGTAGTCAGTGGAAAAAAGGTCGATCAATGCTTTCATGAGGCTCTCCTATCTGTATTGCAATGCGCTTACTTTGCCTTGTTTAGGGGCTTGGCGCACTGATCTACATCAAGGCTTAGGGGATTCGTGGCTCGGGCACAATTCAGGCCATGTCTGAACGCGTAATTCCCCTTGTCGATCAACGGCTGCGAGCCCTTGCAGCCACCGTCCCCGCCCAACCCATCGCGGCCACCGGACTATTGAGCGACAGCCTGGGCCGCCCGCTCCACGATTTGCGCATCAGCGTGACCGACCGCTGCAACTTTCGCTGCAACTACTGCATGCCCAAAGAGGTGTTCAACAAAGACTACGCCTACCTGCCCCACGGCGACTTGCTGAACTTTGAAGAAATCACCCGCCTCGCCAAAGTGTTTGTGGCGCATGGCGTGCGCAAAATTCGCCTCACCGGCGGCGAGCCGCTGCTTCGCAAAAACTTAGAAATCTTGGTCGATCAACTCGCCAACATCCAGACGCCGGACGGCACGCCCCTCGACCTCACGCTCACCACCAACGGCTCGCTCCTGGCGCGCAAAGCCAAGTCACTCAAAGACGCAGGCCTGAACCGCGTCACCGTGAGCTTGGACGGCTTAGACGATGCCGTGTTCCGCGCCATGAACGATGTGGACTTCCCAGTGGCCGATGTGCTCGACGGCATTGCCGCTGCCAAAGATGTGGGCTTGGGGCTAGACGCCCAAGGCCAATTGACGGGCCTGAAGGTCAACATGGTGGTCAAGCGCACCACCAACGTCGACCAAATATTGCCCATGGCTCGCCACTTCCGTGGCAGCGGCATCACCCTGCGCTTCATTGAATACATGGATGTGGGCGCAACCAACGGCTGGCGCATGGACGAGGTACTCCCATCAGCTGAAGTCATCCAGCGCATCCAGCAAGAATTTCCACTCGTGCCCTTGGAGGCCAGTGCACCCGGCGAAACCGCTCAGCGGTGGGGCTACGCCAACGCCAATGGCGTGTTTGACCCAGCCCTTGGCGAAGTGGGTGTGATCAGCAGCGTCACCCAAGCGTTTTGCCGCGATTGCAACCGTGCCCGCCTCTCGACGGAGGGCAAGCTCTACCTCTGCTTATTTGCCACGCAAGGCTATGACTTGCGCAGCCTGATGCGAAACGCGCAAACCTCTGACGAAGACCTCGCTTCAGCCATCGGCCATATTTGGCAACAGCGTGACGACCGTTATTCCGAACTGCGCGCATCCATGCCAGCCGACAACGCATCTGCTGCACGTCGCGTCGAGATGAGCTACATCGGCGGTTGAAATCTCAACATTCAAAGCACACATGACACACACCATTGCCCCCCAAGACATCACTGGCCTCATCTTGGCAGGAGGCCGCGGTAGCCGCATGGGCGGCGTGGACAAAGGCTTGCAGAACTTCAATGGCATCCCACTGGCCCTGCATACCCTCATGCGCTTGGGCCCACAAGTGGATAGTGTGATGATCAATGCCAACCGCAACCTCTCAGCCTACGAATCGTTTGGCTCTGCTGTCTGGCCCGATGCATCGGCCGACTTTGCTGGCCCGCTGTCTGGCTTTTTAGTCGGTCTCGAACGCGCAGAAACACCTTTTGTATTGACCGTGCCCTGCGACACACCTCGCCTGCCGCTCGACTTGGCCGAGCGCTTAGCCAAAGCTTTGGTTCGCGAAGACGCTGACATCGCCATGGCCGCAGCGCCCGAAACCGATGAACACGGCCACAGCCAAGTTCGCACACAGCCTGTGTTTTGTTTGATGAAGATTGAGCTGTCTGAGAGCTTAGTCAAATTCACGCACGCTGGTGGCCGCAAGATCGACGCATGGACCTCGCAACACAAAACAGTGGTGGTCCCCTTTGATGCCGAAGGTGACGACCCTCTGGCCTTTGCCAACGTCAACACCCTGACCGAGCTGCAAGCCCTAGAAAGCGCCGCGCCATGAAAAGCATCGACGATATCGCCGCCACCCTGCAAGGGTATGACCCGCAAGCCTTGAGCGTGGATCAAGTCAACGCGTTTTTGGCTGAACTCGTGCAACCCGTGTCGATCAACGATTCACAAGACGTGTTTTTGTTTGATGCCATAGGTCGCGTGTTGGCACAAGATGTCATCTCCCCCATCAGCGTGCCTGCGCACAACAACTCAGCCATGGATGGCTTTGCATTCGATGCGGCGCAGCTGCAAGCGAATCAACCACTCACGCTGCGCGTGGTGGGCACGGCGCTAGCGGGCAAAGCGTGGCAGGGCAAGGTCAATGCGGGTGAATGCCTCAAGATCATGACAGGGGCCATCTTGCCCGACGGGCTAGACACCATTGCGCCCCAAGAGTTTTGCCACATCGACAGCGCACACGATGTGACCACCGTCACCATTCCGCCCAATATCTTGAAAGCGGGCGACAACCGCCGATTGATGGGCGAAGACCTGATGCAAGGCCAACCGGCTTTGAAAGCAGGCCAACACCTAACGCCTGCGGCCTTAGGTTTGGTAGCGAGCCTGGGACTGCCCGATGTGCGGGTGCACCGACGTTTGCGCGTGGCTTATTTTTCTACTGGCGACGAAGTGCTCAGCTTGGGCGAAGCCCCGCGCGAAGGCGCCGTGTACGACAGCAACCGCTACACGGTGTTTGGTCTGCTCACACGCATGGGCTGCGAAGTGATCGACATGGGGGTGGTCCGCGATGACCCCACATTACTAGAAGCGGCATTTGCCAAAGCCGCGCTAGAAGCAGATGCCATCATCACCAGCGGGGGCGTGAGCGTGGGCGAAGCCGATTTCACCAAAGCCATGATGAAGAAGCTGGGGGATGTGGCGTTTTGGAAAATTGCCATGCGCCCCGGACGCCCCATGGCGGTGGGTCGTATCGGCGCATCGGTGTTGTTTGGCTTGCCCGGCAACCCCGTGGCCGTGATGGTCACCTTCCTCGCGTTTGTGCGCCCTGCTCTGTTGCGCATGATGGGCAGCACCGCGCATCCTGCACCGCTTTTAAAAGCCAAGAGCTTAGAACCGATGCGCAAAAAAGCGGGCCGCACCGAATACCAACGTGGTTTTGTCAGCAGCACACCAGACGGCACGCTGCACGTGCGCACAACAGGCAATCAAGGCTCAGGTGTGCTGAGCTCCATGGTGCAAGGTAACGGCCTCATCGTGTTGCATCACGCGCAAGGCAACGTCGCGGTAGGTGATGAAGTGGATGTGATGATGTTTGAAGGTGTGATTTAAGCGCCGTCAATGGCGTGAGGCGTCAGGCGTGATTTAGAAGGTAGGCGTCAAGCGCCTACGTCCTCATCTTCATGGCGAATCGTGATCGCCCCCGGCACTTTGTTGCGCGCCAGCAGGGTGTACATGGTGGGCACCACAAAGATGGTGAGCAAGGTCCCCAAGCTCATACCGCCCACAATCACCCAACCAATCTGCTTGCGGCTTTCAGCACCTGCGCCACTGGCCAGCGCTAAGGGAATCGCACCCAACACCATCGCGCCTGTGGTCATCAAAATCGGGCGCAGGCGCAAGGTGGCTGACTTGGTCACCGCTACAAACAATTCCATGCCTTCTGCGCGCAGTTGGTTGGCAAACTCCACAATCAAAATGCCGTGTTTGGTGATCAAGCCCACCAAGGTAATCAGGCCAATCTGACTGAACACATTGAGCGTGCCGCCACTGAACTGCAGCGCCAACAATGCGCCCACCATCGACAGAGGCACTGACAACATGATGACCAGCGGATCCACAAAGCTTTCAAACTGGGCCGCCAACACCAAGAAGATGAAGAGCAGCGCCAACACAAACACCACCACGAGCGAACCAGAAGACTTGACGAATTCACGCGACGTGCCGTTCAGATCGGTCGAGTAGCCTGGCTTCAGCACCTTTTGTGCCGTGGCATTCATGAAGGTGATGGCTTCGCCTAACGAGTAATTGGGCGCCAAATTCGCACTGATCGACGCGCTGCGGCGTTGGCTGAAATGGTTCAACTCACGCGGCACCACCACCTCTTTGGTCGTGATCAACGCAGACAGCGGGATCATGGCATCACCCTTACCGCGCACAAACACCCGCTCGATGTCGTCGGGTGTGTCACGGCCCGTGCGGTCGGTTTGCACAATCACATCGTATTGATCGCCCTCGCGTTTGTAACGCGTGACTTGGCGACCACCCATCATGGTTTCTACCGCGCGGGCGACTTGCTCGACCGACACGCCCATATCAGCGGCACGCTCACGGTCCACCTGCATGCTGATTTCAGGTTTATTCAAGCGCAGATCGGTGTCCACACTCACGATGCCCGGGTTCTTGGCAATTTCCTCTTGAAAGCTGCGCACCACTTGAGCCAAGTTTTGGTAGCTGTCTGAGGTCAAGATCACGAAGTTGAGCGGACGCTCACGAAACGGCTGACCGAGTGAAGGTGGTGTGATGGGAAATGCACTCACGCCTGGCAAACCTGAAACCGCAGGTGTCATTTCGCGGGCAATTTCGAGGGTGCTTTTCTTGCGTTCTTCCCATGGCTTGGCTCGGTAAAACACGTTGCCTTGTGCCACCGTTGGGTTACCCACCACCGTAAAAATTCGGTCGAACTCAGGGTATTTTTCGCCCATCTTTTCAAGGGCCAAGGTGTAGCGCGTGGTGTAGTCCATGGTGGCACCATCAGGTCCGTTGATCACAGTCAAGATCACGCCTCGGTCCTCAATAGGTGCCAATTCGCTCTTCGTGATTTTCAACAAGGTCCATGTGCCCACGCCTGCCAACACCATCACACCAACCACCAACCAACGACGCGACATCTCTCGCCCAAAGACAACGCCCCGTGACAAGGTCCATTCGAGTACTCGACCATAAGCCTCTGACATGCGAACGAGTTGACGCTCTATCGTTCGGTCAAACCAGCTGGGCTTGCTGTTGTGCTTGAGCATGATGGAGCACATCATGGGGGTGAGCGTGAGGGCCACAAAGCCTGACACCACCACAGAGCCAGCAAGTGCCAAAGCGAATTCGGTGAACAGCTTACCCGTGCGGCCTGGCGTGAAAGCCAAAGGTGCGTACACCGCCGCCAAAGTCATGGTCATGGCCACCACCGCAAAACCTACTTCTTTGGCCCCTTTGATGGCCGCGTGAAATGGCGACATGCCCTCTTCAATGTGGCGGTAGATGTTTTCTAGCACCACGATCGCATCGTCCACCACCAACCCAATGGCCAACACCAAAGCCAGCATGGTCAGCGTGTTGACGGTGAAGCCAAACATGGCCATCAAGGCAAACGTGCCAATCAAACACACAGGAATGGTCACCAGCGGAATGATGGACGCACGCAAGGTGCGCAAAAACACAAAGATCACCAAGGCCACCAGAATCGCCGCTTCCAAAATGGTTTGGTACACGGCTTTGATGGAGCGGTCGATGAAGACCGAGTTGTCATTGGCCACCTGAATATCCACGCCGGGCGGCAAATTCTCTTTGATCTTGGGAATCATGCCGCGCACTGCGGCGCTCAAATCCAGCGGATTGGCTGTGGCATTACGGATCACGCCCAACGCAATGGCTTCGTTGCCATTCAAACGAGTGGCTGTGCGCTCGGCCTGCGGCCCTTGTTCGACACGCGCCACATCACCAATGCGCACTTGGATGCCATTGACCGCCTTGATCACCACCGCACTGAACTCTTGCGGCGTACGCAAATCCGTGGAAGTGCTGACGTTGAACTCACGCAGCTTGCTTTCAATGCGACCAGCTGGAACCTCGACATTGGAGCGACGCAAAGCGTCTTCGACATCTTGCGTCGTCAACTTGTATGCAGACAGACGATCTGGGTCGAGCCAAATACGCATGGCGAATTTGCGCTCGCCAAAAATACGCACATCCGAAGCCCCAGATGCTGTTTGCAGCATCGGCTTGGCAATGCGGTTTGCATAATCCGTCAGCTCTAGCGCGTTGAGGTTATCGGCACTGAATGACAGCCAAATCACCGGAAAAGCGTCGGCCTCCACCTTGGCAATCACGGGTTCATCGATGCCTTGCGGCAGACGCTGGCGCACACGGCTGACTTTATCGCGCACATCGGCAGCTGCTGAATCGGCATCACGCGAGAGCACAAAGTTCACGGTGATTTGGCTTTGTTCTTGGCGACTGATCGAGGTGATCACATCCACGCCCTCAATGCCAGACAGTGAATCTTCTAGCACCTTGGTCACTTGTGATTCCACCACCGCGCTAGACGCGCCGGTGTACTTGGTCTCGACCGTGACCACGGGGTTGTCGATCTTGGGGTACTCGCGCACATTCAGGCGAGTGAACGACACCACGCCCACCAACACAATGAGCAATGACAACACGGTGGCGAACACCGGACGGCGGATGGATATCTCAGGCAGCTGCATAAGGGCTCTTCAGTATCCGATCAGCGGCTGGCTGCTTGCGACGCAGCACCGACTGAGCTGCTTGCGCTGGCTGCAGTGCTCGTGCTGTTGGCAACTGACGCAGCAGACGCTGCGCCGGAGGCAGGACCCGAGGCAGCTGTGGCAGGCCCGCGTCCCAGCTCGACCACGCGCAGGGGCGAGCCGTCTTTTTGCAAGCGCTGCTGGCCGGCCACCACGATGGTGTCACCTTCCGCCAAACCATCGGTGATTTCAACTTGGCCACCACGGCGAATGCCCAGTTTCACTTCCACACGTTGGGATACCAGTTTGGTATCGGGCGGCAGCGCAGGCGCGCTCGCCGCACCACTGGCCGTGGAAAGAGGCAAGGCCGAGGGCTCCACCGCCTTGATCACAAATTGTTTGCCGCCTTGCGGCACGATGGCTTCTTCGGGCACGACCAAGGTATTAGGTTTGACGGCAAACACGGCTGTCACACGCGCAAACATGCCTGGGCGCAAGGGGCCATTTTGTTCACCGCCCGCGCTGGTGCGGGTACGGTCAAAGGTATTGGTGGGGCAGCCTAAGCTTTGGGGCGAAGGCAAAACCACACCGCGATTGACTGAGGGCGCAGGTGCACTCCCCCCCGCCGCCACAGGCTCGCCCGCCGTATTGGCCAACACAGCACGCACCCCAATCGAGCGGCCATTCGCATCGATCAGCGGATCAACCGCCTCCACTTTGGCCTTGAACATGCGGCCACTGAGTGCATCCAACTTCACCTCAATCACTTGGCCTGCTGCGACCTTGGTTTGATAACGCTCAGGCAAACGGTAATCGACGTAGAGGCTGCCTATGTTTTCGAGGTTGATCAAATCAGCGCCGTCTTTGACGTAGTCCCCCACGTTCACATTGCGAATACCGACCACGCCGTTGAATGGCGCAATCAAACGCATGCGCTCTAGGCGCGCACACGACAAGCCCAACTGGGCCTCAGCCACTTGCAATGCAGCACTGCTTTCTTCCAGCGAGCGTTGTGACACAAAGTTTTGCGCGACCAATTCTTGGTTGCGCTTGTGATTGGCCTTGGCAATCGACATCTGTGCCAACGACTGTTGAACCTCTGCGCGTTGCAAGGTGTCATCCATTTGCACCAGCACTTGCCCCGCGCGCACGCGTGCACCATCGGCAAAGCCCAAGGCCAACACGCGGCCGGCCACTTCAGGGCGCAACATGATGTTTTGAGAAGACCGCAAAGTACCCACCGCTTCGGCGTCATCTCGCAAGGTTACTTTTTTAACTTGACCAACTTCCACCCCCAAGGGTCGAGCCCCAGCAGGGCCACCTGCGTCTGACTTGGGGGACTGCAACCACCACGCTAAAGTCGAGGCACCCACAATGCCAACGACTGCCACAACGGTGTGGAATTTTTTAAAAGCCATGGATGAAGTTCTTTATGGTGATTTGAAAGTTAAATGGCAATGTACCAGCGCCGCAGGCTGATTGATGGTCACTGACCCGACAGGGCCAGTTCTACGCCCTTGTTGGCCAAGCCATCGGCCCGCTCGTTGTCGACATGGCCAGCGTGTCCCTTGACCCAATGCCATGCAATGTCGTGCTCACCTTGGTGGGTCAATGCATCGAGCTGCTGCCAGAGGTCGGCATTTTTCACGGGCTGCTTGGCAGCGGTGCGCCAACCACGGGCTTTCCAGCCATGGATCCACTCGGTGATGCCTTTGCGCACGTACTCGCTGTCTAAATACAAAGCCACTTTGCAAGGGCGCTTTAAAGCGCGCAGCGCCTCAATCACTGCCAGCAACTCCATGCGGTTGTTGGTTGTTTCTAACTCGCCACCGAACAGCTCTTTTTCTTGGCCTGAGGGCGAGCGCAGCAGTGCCCCCCAGCCGCCTGGCCCTGGGTTGCCCTTGCAAGCACCGTCTGTGTAGATCTCAACCGTGTTCATTCCGTTCCTTTGGATGCGAGGCGTGCCACCGATTGCACTGCCGTATTGTTGGCCGCGCTCGAGGCCGAAGTAACGACAGCTGCGGCTCGCGGCGTTGATTTTTTCCAAGCAGGCGACATCAGCCGCATGCCTTGCACACGCTTGATGGCCACCATGCCGTACACCGAGCCCAAAATAGGCCACCAGCGCACACCTGCCTCGTCCATCCAGGCCCAGCGCTGCAGCCAGCGTTCGGTTTTCACGGCAGGTCGATAACAACCAAAACTGGTGGACTCCACCTCAAAACTCAGCAGCTTGAGCCAGTCGCGCAAACGGCCTTGACCAATGAAATGCCCCACATCCTGAAAGCTACGCCGGCAAGTCTTGCTCAGTCCCCACAGACTGTTGGGGTTGAAACCACAAATCACCACCCGCCCCTCAGGCACCAGCACCCGCTCGACCTCGCGCAAAGTGGCGTGAGGGTCGTAGCTCAACTCAAGGGTATGGGGAAGCACCAGCAAATCCAAGCTTGCGCTGGGAAACGGCAAGGCTTCGTAGTTGGTCAAGATCACATCGCGTCCCAAAGGCCAAGGCTCGGGGTGTGCATCGCTGGCCAGCCAGCGGTGTGGCATTCGGTTGGCTTGCAAGCCATCGACGGCTGGAAAGCCAAGTTGCAGGGCATGGAACCCAAACACATCTGCCACCGCACGGTCTAGATAGGTTTGCTCCCACGCACACAAATACTGACCTGCCGGTGAGGCCAGCCAGTCAGGCAAACTATCGGGTTTTAAAGGTGTGGATGACATGAAGCTGATTGCACTGCCCGCGTTCTCTGACAACTACCTCTGGTTGTGGCAACAAGACCATCTGGCCGTGGTGGTTGACCCTGGTGATGCCACGCCTGTGTTGCAAGCGCTCGAGCAAAACGGGCTCCAACTTGCCGCCATTCTAGTGACCCACCACCACGCCGACCATGTGGGTGGCGTGCATGAACTGCACCTCGCCACAGGCGCTCAGGTGTTTGGCCCCGTACGTGAAGAGGTACCTGCCCCCTTCACGCCCGTCATGCAAGGCGACGACTTTGAACTGCTCGGCCAAACCGTGCAAGTGCTCGATGTGCCAGGCCACACCGCCGGCCATGTGGCTTATGTCTTACCCAATGCGCCGCAAAGCCCCGTGCTGTTTTGCGGCGACACCTTGTTTTCAGGCGGATGCGGCCGTATTTTTGAAGGCACACCGGCTCAAATGCTGGCCTCGTTAGATCTTTTGGCTTCACTCCCCACCTCGACTCGGGTGTGCGCCGCCCACGAGTACACTCTGGCTAACTTGCGATTTGCGCTTGCCGTAGAACCCAGCAACACCGACTTGCAAACCTACGCAGCAGACTGCCAACAACTCAGGGCTCAAGGCATTCCCACCTTACCCGCCCTGCTTGGCAAAGAATTGCAAATCAACCCGTTTTTACGGGCTCGACTTGCCTCTGTGCGACACGCTGTTGCACAGCACGCTGGACTCTCAGCAACCGAACAAACCGACGATGTGG
>JACCDZ011792674.1_pt1 | contig 19429 bp, 11 predicted proteins | sample 7449551 | NCBI WGS metagenome assembly JACCDZ01 (sample SAMN15323452, study PRJNA562643) | freshwater metagenome | isolation source: river surface water | place: USA:Blue River Watershed | collected 2017-08-18
TCTGTCAGTGCAGTATTGTTCGGGAGTTTGTCGGTATACCGAATACTCTCAACCACCTGACCATTGGCATTGTATTTCTGCTCAGTGACGTAATTCTCGGCATCAATGCTAAAGCGCACTCGGCCTAAACTGTCGTATACATTCCTAGTCCGTAAATCGCCAGCAGCAAGCTGATTTGGAGCGAACTTGGTTTTTAACGTTGCATAGGTTTGCACGCCAGAAACAACTGCTGCACGTCGGATAGACGCGATAACACGACCAGCGTCGTCGTATTGTTGTTCAGTCACAGATCCTAAGGCATCGACGGTAAAACGTAATTGACCGGCTTTATTGTAAAAATATTGGCTGGTGGCGTTGGCGCTATCGGTTAGCCCTTTTGCGGTGAGTGCGGCATTTAGCGCAGCGGTTAAGGTCGCCGTTGTGTAATTGGCGTTGTAGGCAACTTCAACGGCGTGGACTTTAGAGGATACCAAGTTGCCATTCGCGTCATAGCTGTAACCAACGACTTGCGCAGTTGTCCCCGAGGAATTCAAGGTAAAGGCTTTTTCACCTTTACTATTAAAAATATTGATTGTACGTCGATCGGCTGAAGTGCTAGCACCAACAGTGAGAGTACCGGCCTTCGCTGCATCGATTTGTGCGGTGGTTGCTTTGACGGCACTGGTAAATTGTTCAACAACTCGGCCCAAATTATCCAGACGGTTAAAGGTAATACCCGCTTCGGCATCAATTGTTGCTATTTGCCGACCTAATTTATCGTAGGCGCTATAAGTGCTTGCTTTGGCAGCAGTTTTAACGACTGCATTGACTTCATTAATGATGGTTTGGTACGCAGGTGAAGTGCTGGTGACCGCTGCAGATAACACCACATAGTCTTTCAACGCATGGGCGGCCAAGACTCGACCATTTTTGTCATATTGGTAACTGGTAACAGTCACTCGACCCTTGCCAGCAGCGCCCAAGTTGTCGGCGACTTGAATTCGTAACAACACTTCACCCGCTTCGTTATAGCTGGTGAGTTCACGTTGGAAAACGCTGTTTCCTGGATTTTTAATAGTTTCAATCAACCGGTTGGCATTGTCATAGGAAAAACTGGTTGTTTGCAGCACTTGTGCTGTTTGCAGTGATCCGGCACTCATATCGAGCTGAGTTTGTTTCACTAAACGTTGTGCCGCATCGTATTCATTGCGTGTGGCGATAGCATTGGTGTAGTTACCATTGCTCCATATTTGATTGGTATCAAGGGTGTAAACCACACCACTGACTGTTGTGAGCACCTGCCCGTTCAAGCTGTAGCTATAATCAGTTGCAATGTAACGAACCTGGCCATCTGCCAAGGTTTCTTGTTGGCGAACGGACAATAACTGACCTTCAGCATCATAAATGGATACCGTGGTGCCTGCTGCAGAAGTTTGGACAATCTCATAACCAAAATCGGTTTTAATTGAGTTGCCTTCGCGCGCAGATAATCGCTCACGGTAAACAGTCGATGTGACCAGCGTTTTTAAGCTTGTGAGATCCGCAGTGTCGTTTTTATCCAGCTGATACTCACTGAAGATCTGACGTCCAACTGCGTCATATTTCAGGGTAACGACTAAGCCAAGCGCATTGGTCTGCGTGATTGTCCGATTGTTTTTGTCAAAAGTCGCCGAGGTTTCACCGACTTTACTCGCACCATCAAGTTGATATGACTTCAACAAATTGCCGTTGTTGTCATATTCAAAGCCTTGTTTCTTCAAACTGACTGAGCCATTTTTTACTTCGCTCAAGATCACACGGCCCAACACATCGCGGGTGGTAATAGTGCTGATGCCATCAGCAGTTAGCACGGTGATTGTGCGCGCACTATCGTCGTAGGTATAAGTAGTGACGTTACCCAACGCATCGGTTGTCGCTAATTGGCGACCAAAGGCATCGTAATCAACACGTACAGCCCGGACAGTACTAGTGTCACCCGCTTGCGCTGTGACGTTTAAAGTGGTTTGGACTACTCGTCCTGTGGTATCTGCAGTATTGTTTGGTAACTTGTAGTCGTAAGTGGTGGTTTTACCAAACACATCTGTGGAACTGACCATGCGGCCAAAGGCGTCGGTGGTTTGACTGGTGGTAGTCACGATATTGGCGGTATTTTTGGTGCTGGTGGCGACACCACGGTTATCGACGGTCACTTCACGAATGAAGTTCGCCGTATTATACGTTTGCGCGGTCGAGTTCCAGCTGGTTTCTGAGGCGACCGTGGTTTTCACGAGTGCCGCAATTGCGTTATAGCTGAAGTAAGTGCCACCTTTGCTGGAGTTGCTGATATTCAACACGCCGTCAGTGGTCGTGCCCAGTTTAGTGCTTACCACACTATAAGTCGTCTGACCTAGCCGATTCAGACCCAAAGCGCTGACTTTACTGGCTGTACGGTAAGAGCCGGCGCGAATAAAGGTGAAGATTTTATTCGAACTTAGCCACAGATGTGCTTTTGCTGACGCGTTCTTTTCGGCAACTAACTCTGCGAGGTTGGCGGCAGTGAGCGGTTTGTTGAAACTGTACTCATAAACTGTTTCACCAAAGGCGTTTTGTTCATACTCAGTCACCTGGCCTGCAGCATCAACCTTAACGCGAAGATTTCCTGATACATCGTAATAGAACATGGTGCGGTTGCCTTCCGCATCATAAATATCAGTCACCTGACCTTTTTGGTCATAGACCATCTTACTGGTGGCGCTGTTAGCAAATGCCGTATTCACAACAGTTGCTGTCGCACTGCCACCTAACAACGCATTAGCATTGGCATCTAAAGTTGCAGTGGTTCTATTGAGCAAATCATATTGATTGCGCTCTAAACTCCACGCGGTACCTGTGGTAATAACCGGCGTAGTTTGGTTGCTGAGAGTGCCGCGCCAGCGCTCGATAACATTACCCATGGCATCATATTTCAGCACTGTCGTTAACGCTTCAGCGTTAGTTTCGGTCAGTAAGCGTCCATTGGCGTCATAGCTATAGCTAGTTGTGCGTTTGTTGCCTGAAGGCAAGGCCAGCACAGTGCCTAAGCTATAGTTCCGGATAGTTTTTTCATACTGCGAGGAGCTAACTAATTGATTTTCAGTGTTATAGGCAAAGCTCGTGACAACGCCATCACCGTCAATTTGCGCAGTTAATCGACCTGCGTTGTCATAAAACCAAAATGCAACTCTGTCGTTAGGACTTACTGTATCGGTATTCGCGGTGGCAAAACGCCTTTCGGCAATTTTCTGGCCAGCATTATTGTAGGTGAACAAAGTTTTAAAACCTTCACCATCAATTTGTGATTCCAACTGGCCATTTTTAGTATAAGTTTGCGAAGCTAAAGTTTGATAAGTCCCCGCTAGCGCGTCCATCCCTGCAAGATTAACTCCTTGCGCTTGCACTGTCGCGATTTTGCCTGAGCCGCGGATCAACACACTGCTAATTTTCAAGAGTGCGTTATTCGGTTCTAACCCTTGGATATCGGCGGCTAAATCCCGCGTGACTGTGGTCCAGCCTTTGCCAAATAAGGCCGGATCTAGACTGTACTGCAAGTAGCTGGTATTGGTAATTTGTGCGGCAGCAGTACCAGGGGTGTACTGAACATAACGCTGACCAAGCGTGGTTTCGACGTTAATGTACATGGTCCAGCCCGATGCTGGATAATCCATTTGAATTTGCAACATACTGTGCAGGCTGTCGGCAAAGTAGGTTTTGCTGCTATCAGCCGCTAATTGAAAACCTGTCGTCAAGCCGGTGCCGGTTAATTGCGCAACTTTGGTGCCTAAGGTTGCATCATCCACCAACTCGATGCTGCCTGGAGCTCGCACATCATACATCCACCAATTGTTGATGTTGGTCGCGGCATTAAAATAGTAAGGTTGGGTAAGATATTTTTCCTCCAATTTCTCGGTGCGGCGTTTTGACGATAATAAACGACCCGATTTATCGTAGTTAAATTGAGTGACCCAACCTTCAGCGTCAATTTCATAGCGTTTATTGCCTGCGGCATCATAAACATATTGCGTAGTCCGACGCAGGGCATCAACACTTTGCGCTTTAATTAATTGCTGGTCTAATTTATCTAGAGTGATTAAAACATTGGTTGCGGTATACCAGCCCGAGCGTAACACTGCACCGTTATACTCTGTTTTAGCAATGACTCGTCCCGCGCGATCGTAGTGAAAACGCGTGATGAAGCCACTTGGATTCACCGTAGCGCCAATGCGACCGGCCGCGTCGTAAATGGTACTTTCAATATTATCAAAAGCATCTTTGCTAAGCGCGAGTCGGCCTTGGGCGTCGTATTGATAAGACTCAACAGCAAGGGTTGTACCGCCATTGTTGGCACGAACAACACTGGTGGCCATGCCCGCTTTATCAAACGTAGTGGTTTCGATTAAGCCATTGGCATAGGTAACAACTTGCTTTTGCAGGCTGTCGTTATACACATAACTGGTGGTGGCGTTTGTTGCGTCTTTGATACTCAGCACTCGGCCTAACCCGTCGTAGCTATATATTTTGCTAAAATCATTGGCAACTGCGGTCGTTTCAACGCCACGGGCGGTGGTTTCGGCCAATAAACGCCCACGGAAATCATATAGATAAGCGGTGGTACTCGCAGTGCCTGTACCTGCCCCTGCAGCGTCGACATTACTAAATTGACTAGTTTTACTGAGCTGACCTCGAAAATCGTACTCATAAGTCGTTAATTGCTGTGCCGATTTGTCGGTGATCCCAGCAAGCCAAGTCTGCATCGCGCTTAAACTTGGTGCGGCATTGGCGGCAAGTGCTGTCACGTTGTAAGCATTTTTGCTGTACAGGCGAGATTCACTCAACAAGCCGTTCGCAGTGTAACGGAACTCAGTAACCGCTCCATCTGCAGCAATTTTAAAACGGAGGGTTAAGCCATTTGCATCATAGACATAACGTTCAGTTGCGCCATCAAATGTATCAGTCAGCAATTGATTTTGTGCGTTGTAGGTCCGAGCGCGTGTGTTATTTAATGCATCCGTTTGACTGGTTAAATTGCCCTTAGCATCGTAGCCAAACACAACTTTTCCGCCTTCGGCATCAAGGATGCTTTCCAATTGGCCGTTCGCAGTGTAGGTATAATTGGTGTTTAGTTGTTCAAAACCAACGATACGCTCGGTACGCAACAGCCGTTCTTGACTGTCGAAATAATAATTGGTGACTTCGCCAGCCACTGTCATGCGAGTTTGATCCGCGCTGATGTACTCAAGTAAAGTAATTCGGTTGAGCGCGTCGGTAATGCTTTTTAATCGACCATCGGCATAATAAGCCATAGTCATTTTACTGCCGTCACTTTGGCTGATAGTTTCTAACCGAGTAGTAGTGCCGCTGTAGGTAAAATTGGTCTCATAAAAGATGGCATCGCTGGTGTTGTCAGGCGTTAAATCGATTCGAACTTTCGCCAGACGTTTACTGCCATCATATTCGTAAGTCACTAGCTGCTGCGCACCATTAGCACTGCTGGTGCGAAGCCCTGTGAGTAAGCCATCGGTGTTATAAAGCAGAGTCGAAAGATCTTCGGTGCCATCAGTCTTCTTTAACGCCACAAAACTTGCTTTGTTCTGAGCGTTGTAATCGATGCGCAACTCACCGTCAGCGTCAGTGCGCTTACTCAGATTGCCAGCAGTATTATAGGTTTCAGTAACGCCGTTCTCGAAACTAACAACAACACCACCGGCACTCCACACTAAGCTGTCAAAAGCGCCGGAGCCAGTTTTACTCAGATATTGACTACCGTTCCACTCGAAAACTTGTTCAAAGCCATCACCATGGATCCGGCGAATACGACTGCCTGCGGCATTGGCGGTGCCTTCCAGCACAACTGAGCTGAGGTGACCCATCCGCCATTGGTCGTTGTTATCGCCGTCATTGCCTGCACTACTGTTGTAGGTGCGAACCAAACCAAACGCCATGCCTTTGCCGTTTATGGTTTCATCGTTATTCTGCACAACCAAATTGCCAGTAGCGGCATTGACAAATACTTGCGATTTGCCTTGCCCAAGCGCAATTGAGTTTGCCGAGAAACTATTAAATAAACCTAAACCAGCACCAGCGATGACGTTTGCCATGAAAACCTCAGGAAAATTAATTCTTAAAACTTATCCATCCAAGGTTTTCAGAAATTGTTTAGCGAAAAATTGAAGTTTTTTTTAAAAGATGAATCAAGCGCTTAAAAAACAATCAACACGCTTATTTTTTAAGCATTTTTACCGATAATTCCGCAGATGCTTTTTGCGCGGCATTAAAATTTTTATATGAAAAAAATACTCAGACAAAGCTAAGTTTCGCTCACTTAATAAGCAGAACGCTTCAAAGCTGTTAAAGAAAAAATCAACCTATTAACAACTCTTAAATCAAATGCTAAACAAGGCGATTTACAAACAAAAAACCATTATCCGATTGTAATTGCGTATATTTTTTGTTGTCATTAATTGTGATAAATTGCCGATTGATAATATTTATAATAAGTATTACGCAGCAAAATAGGATTAAAAATGATTTCTAAATTTTTGAGCGGCGCACTTGCGTTCGTAGTTTTAACTTTAAGCACTTCGGCAAATGCTGGCTTAATTAACTTGGTTGATTTTAAAAGTTCGGCAACAAAAATTGATTTTAGCGATGCAATTTTCGACGCGACTACTTACAGCAAAGGTATTTTTTCAATATCTGGTGGTAACGTAGACAGCCTAAACATAGTTTCTATGGTTGGTGGTAGCTACTCAACTCGACTTCGCCCTGCGCCAGGAATTTTTCGCTTAGATTTCTCTAGTTTTGTATCTGCAGTGGGTATGAGTGTTTATTACAACTATTCAAATGTCGCGTTTAAACTATACGATGTTAACAATATCCTACTCGATTCATCACTAAGCTCGCCGACCCAATACGGTCAAATCAGTGGCTTTGTGGGCCTGAGTACCGGCATTAACAATATTGCTTATGCTTTGATTGACGTTCCAGGACAAGTAAATATCCACGACCTGTATATTGATAATGTAATTTTCCAGCAGACCGAAGCAGTGCCTGCGCCTGGGTCTTTTGCATTATTAGGTTTAGGTCTGATGTTTTTGGCCTCACGCCGCTTCAAAAAATCGGTTTAAGACATTAAATCAACATTGATGATGTCGATTTGTTTAGCATGCATCTTCTTGATTTGAGAAGATGCATGTTTTACCTAAACATCACCAGTGGCTTCAAACTCAAGCTAGAAACAACATTGTCGCAAATCAAACTAGCGGCAAACTAAAGTAGCCACTCACTAAAGGTCCATGCGACCACTGCGATAACCTTGGCCTTAGCGAGCCACCAGCAAGACTTGCCAGCTTTAGTCGCTTGTTCTTTCCGGCAATAAATCCTCTAGAAAAAATGCCGATAACTCAGATCGTCCTGCAAGACCAGCTTTGGCATAAACCGCCATTGATTGCACCCGCGCTGTTTTTTCTGTGGTATCACGAAGAGCCGCGATCTCTTTTAAACTCAGCCCTTTGAGCAACAAAAAAGCCACCTCCCGTTCTGCCGGTGATAATCCCCAAAGGGTGAGTTGCGAATCAATTAAGGTCGATAAGCCGCTGAGGTAAGCCTTCGATTGCTCCCGCCACTCTTGCGCTTCTTGCTCAAGTTTTGCAGATAATTTGCGCTCGTTGCGAAGCGCCCGTTTTAATTGGATACTTTGATTGAGCAAGTAAAAAACGCCCGCCAGAGCGAGCACTCCAGCGGAACCTTCAATTGCTACATGCCAAAACACGACGCCTTCACTGCTATCGGTAATCAAATCCACCGCAACAATCATCGCAATCAGCAGCAAAGTTAACAGCAAAAACCAACGTTCTTTTTGCTTCATCAAACTGTGACTCATAAAACCCCTTTAATCGTGCTCAGTTTCGTCATGTTCATTCTCAGCATGCTCGGCTTCTTCATTTTCGCTAAGCTGCAAGGTCGTTCCAAACAGTTTTAAACTGCCGGTGGTCGCATCGAAGTTCTGTAGCAGATATCCGGCAAAACTGAGTGTCAGCAGCACGGCAATCAGCGCAACAAACGGGTGCGAAGATACCGATGGCGTCGAGGTTTGTAGCCCAGCTTTGTGCCCTGTCACCATACTTTGGCCCAAAGCATCTTTGTGCTGCAGAGTATGCAAGATTACACCGGCCACATGCAGAATCACCACTACTATAAACGCATTGGCTAAGAGTTCATGCAGATCTTCAAGACTCTCGCCAGCAGAGCCATTTGTCATCAAATAGCCGGTAATGCCAAGGCTTAACGCCAGCGCTAGCATGACAATAGCCGCCCAGCTCGATGCGGGGTTGTGACCAGCCCAAAGCCGACCTTTGCCAGTCAGAACGCCTTTAAAGTAAAGCGCTAGCGCTTGGGGATTTAGCGAATAATCCGAAAATCGAGCGTGGGTGGAGCCAAGAAAACCCCAGACAATCCGCCAAAGCACAATAAATGCCATCACCAGCCCTGCGAGCATATGGTAGGCGAAATTGGTTGCATCGTCGTCAACGGTGTTAGCAATAGTAAACGCAGTCAAAAAACTGCCGGCAAACAACCAATGAAAGATCCGGGTTGGTAAATCATAGATACGTGTGGTCATAGCAAAGTACCTCTTTATTGATGACTGTTGTCAGCACCAATCATATGAAGTTGATTGCTTTGCCACTATTGACCAAATGACCTAAAGCGCACCGAATGCATGGGGCATGCGCCCTACTGTGCTCAAATTGTTAAAGAAATCGCAAGAGTTATTCATTTAGCAACAAAAGCCACTAAAAAAGCATTTACTAATTAAGCTACAGTTAAGATAACTGCTCTACGATGGCCTGGTGATGCAATTTTAACCGGGGAATTGCTTCATTCTCACTCGCGATAACTATCTTAAAAACAACCAGCAATCGCTTTGGAGTTTTATATGAATAACAGGGTTTCGATTTTAGTTTTAAGCTCGTCGTTGATCTTGTCCGGATGTGGTGGCGGTGGCGATACCACTGAACCAGTTCCTGATGTCGTTTCTGGAACTTCACCGACCACCTCAACAGTCACTACAACCGGTGCCATCACCGGCTTTGGCAGTGTCGTGGTCAACGGCGTGCACTACAGCACTAGTGGCACAAACATTAGTACCGACGACAATCCAAGTGCTTTAGAGCAGGAACTGGCGGTCGGCATGGTGGTGCAACTGGAAGGGACGGTGAAATCAGATGGTTCCAGCGGCACGGCGCGGACCATCAAATATGGTGCGCAATTAGAAGGTCCAGTGAGCTTCATCGATTTGGCGAATAAGCAAATCACGATGTTAGGCCAGATTGTCCAAACTGATGATTTGACTGTGTTTGAACGCACCACTCTGGCAACCATCAAGGTAGGCGACATTCTCGAAGTAAGCGGTGTTGTCAAAGCGGCTGGGCAATTTTATGCAAGCCGGGTCGAGCATGAAACTAAACAGGCCAATAGCTTCAAAGTATTTGGCACTGTAGCTAACCTTGATACCACTGCTCAAACTTTTTCAGTCAGTGATTTGAAGGTTAAATACAGCACTGCTCGTTTTGAAGACTTCACCATGGCTGAACTTGCCAATGGTCAAGCGGTTAAAGTCAAAGCTCAACAATACGACTCAGCCACCAACAGTATTGTTGCCACAGTAGTCGATTTACAAAAGTCTACGCCAGCAACCTCGGAAAAAGTTTGGATGGAAGGCATAGTCTCGGGCTATCAACCAGATGTGTCTTTGGTACTGAACGGCCAAACCTTTATGCTGACGGCAGATACCAAATTCGAATATGGCCTGAAAACATTGTTAGCCAATGGCATCAGTATCAAGTTAAAAGCCAAACAAGTCGGCGGAAACTGGCAGATTGAAAAAATCAGTTTTATTAACCAAGCAGTGATGAAGCTGTCTGGCAATGTCTCAGCTATCGATTTGACCAATAATACCTTTACTATCGGCACAACAACTTTTGTGGTGACCGCACAGACCGTGCTTAAAGATGACTCAAGTCGCGCAGTTCGCTTTTTTGACCTCAAATCCTTGGTAGTGAATGACTACTTAGAAGTTGCGGCCTACAAAAATGCTGAAGGTGCAAACGTCGCATTAAAAGTCGAGCGTGAAAACGGCGGCGCAAGTGATGGCAGCATCGAACTTAAAGGCATACCAACTGCAGTTACTGCAGATGGTTTCACCCTGTTCGGTCGGGAAATCACCACAGATGGCAATACTCGATTTGAAAACGACGACGCAGTACTGACCAAAACAGAGTTCTTTGCCCTGTTAACCGCAACCACTGTGGTCGAAGTTCATGCAATGCCGGCCAATGGCAAATTGTTAGCCAGTCGCATTGAAATCAAATCACCAAGAAAACCTGGCGACGGTAGTAAAGTTGTTGGACTCGTAGAATTTAAGGGTGCATTAACCGCAAAACGCGATTTGCAAATTGAAGTCAATGGCTACACCGTTAATATCAAACCTGCGACTAAGCTAAAAATTGGTACTACCAAAAACATGACTGCCGCTGATTTCATCAAGGGTCTTATTATTGGCGAAACTGTCAAAGTCGAAGGGATCGCAGATGCCAATAAGGTTGTAACAGCCATTGAAATCGAAGCTGAGCGTGAAAAAGACTAAAGGATCCTTAAATCTGAACGAAAAAGAATGACTTTAAAGGAGCACAAATATAAAGGATTCAACAGCTTAAAATTAGGACTTACAACAAAAACTCCAAGTAAAAAACCACCGCCATCGGAGGTGGTTTTAAATTGACAAGAAAAGCGGGCAAATGCCCGCTTTTTTGCCATTAGCGACATTGGTTAGCAATACGGCTTGTGCTGTTGATGAAGCGTACTACAGAGTTAAAAATGCTAAAGCGCTAAAAAACTCAGTAAAATCAACAGTAAAGCAAGGTCTTAAATCGCCATTTGTAAGGCATTCGTGTCGATACCATGCTCTCCATCACCTGATTAACTTGGCAAAAACACCCAAATGTTCGGAGTTGCACAAGCATATTGTGATACTATAACATATCCTCACTTTATCTTTGATAGCGACCTCACGATGCATAATGTTCAAGACCAACGACTGCCAGTAACTGTCCTTTCAGGCTTTTTAGGTGCAGGCAAAACCACATTACTTAATCAAATTTTACATAATCGCGCAGGCAGGCGTGTCGCGGTAATCGTCAACGATATGAGTGAGTTAAATATCGATGCCGCCACGGTAAAAAACGAAGTGAGCTTGAATCGAGCGGAAGAAAAACTGGTAGAAATGAGCAACGGCTGTATTTGCTGTACCTTGCGCGAGGATTTGCTGCTTGAAGTTGGACGTTTGGCCAAGGAAGGCCGATTTGATTACTTAGTAATTGAATCAACGGGCATTTCCGAACCTTTGCCAATTGCGGAAACTTTCACTTTTAATGATGAAGAAGGCTCTAGTCTGTCCGATATTGCTCGGCTTGACACCATGGTGACCGTGGTCGATGCAGTAAACTTCCTGAAAGATTATCGCGAAGCTAGTTCATTACAGGAAAAAGGTGAGAGCCTCGGTGACGATGACGAGCGCAGCGTCGCTGATTTATTAATAGATCAAGTTGAATTCTGTGACGTGCTGGTGATCAGTAAAGCCGATTTAGTTCGAAGCGAAGAGCTCGCAGAACTGCACGCGATATTGCGAAAGCTCAATAGTAGCGCACTTATTTATGAAGCCGATAACGGCAAAATCGATATCAGCAAGGTGCTCGGGACTGGATTATTTGATTTTGAAAAGGCGCAGCAAGCCCCAGGTTGGTTAAAAGAATTACGTGGTGAGCATCAGCCAGAAACCGAAGAGTATGGCATTAGTAGTTTTGCATTTGTCGCTAGAAAACCTTTCCATCCCCAACGCTTTTATGAATTTCTGCACCAAGATTGGCCCCAAGGAAAACTGTTGCGATCAAAAGGCTACTTTTGGCTCGCTAGCGACCCCGACTTCGCATGGCAATGGCATCAAGCCGGCGGCATTGCGCGTTATGGCATGGCGGGATTGTTCTGGTATGCCGTGCCCCGCGCTGAATGGCCAAGTGATGAGGAATCGATCCGCGCCATTGAAAGTAGCTTGGTTGCACCTTTTGGCGACTGTCGCCAGGAGCTGGTATTCATTGGACAAAAATTAGATAAAGAAAGTGTGCTCACCCAGCTAGAACGCTGTTTATTAACCGAGCAGGAATTGACGCTTGGAGCCGCACAATGGCGGCTTTTCGAAAGTCCGTTTCAACGCGCATTTGACAGCGAGAACGCTTAGTGTTCACCAAAATTTCGCCTGAAACCCTGCCAACAATGCGACAGGTGCAGCATGCACAACCGGATGTCTTGACCGAAATTTTCGAGCAAGATGTAAATTTGGTTGTTTGGCAACGAACACAAAACTTGCTACTTCAGCGATATACCGCTGAGCTTTGCCGGTTTTCTGCGTTACAGCTGGTCGCGACACCGGATGAATTGCGGCCACTTTTACAGCAACGATTACCTGAGGGCATTGGCAAGGATGAATTTATCACCGACTTAGTGCTTATGGCACAGATGCTGTGTTGCTTGATGGATTGTTCGGCGGTTGGATTCAGACTTAAGCAGCTAGACCATGCAATGTGCCCAAGTTTTCACACCGATCACGTCGCTGTGCGCCTGTTAGTAACCTATCACGGCGCAGGCACCGAATGGCTTTGGAGAAAACACCGGTCGGAAGATCAAAATGATATCCGCCAAATCAGCTGTGGTGATGTCGCCTTACTCAAAGGGACTGGTTGGCAAGACAACGAATACGGTGGCATTTGGCATCGCTCGCCAAGTTGTAACGCCCCAAGGCTGCTACTGAGCTTGGATCCAGTCGGTGAATAGCTACTTTGACCGTAACGCCATCCGTTTTGTGGATGGCGCTAACCAAACGATCTAAATAAACGGGCTAAACAAATGTGGGTTAGTGGCCAACTCCGAGTTAGCGAACTTTAGGATGGACTTCTTGCGAAGCTACCGAAGTACTGGCTGTGAAACAAACTCTTCGTCAGGGGATTTTACGCCAAAATTACCGAATTCAGCGAGTAACATGGCGATCTCGCGCTCACTAAAACCGACCCGATTAAAATGCGTGGCTATTTCTTCCATACTGGCACCTTGGGCCAACATACGTTTACCAGTTTGCAGATGAATGTTACGAACAAAATTAGAAGTCATCAGAGTGTCCTGCAGATAAAAAATTGCCGTGTGAATATGTCGAAACAACAAGTCAAACTGATGACAGAAGTTTGACTAAACGCCTAACAGCCCGAATTTCGCGGTTAGGCGTTGGAATTACCGGCAAAAAAAGTCGAAATGGCCCCCTTTCCATGCACGTCACCCGCTCTAAAAATGGCGATAACGCCTAATATCCAAAAGTAAATCGACGATGACCAATAAAAAACGCTATTTTTTTTCGGTTGTTATTTGTACAGCAACGCCCGCCGTTCGTCGCATTTATCTGTTTATTTTTTATGCAAATCTAGCTGTTTTAGGTAAAAGGGGTATTATCGAGCTTGCCACTTTCTTTCGTTCAAAATGGGAGACCGCTATGCCAATGCAAAGTGAATTCGTTAAAAACGTCCATCTGAATACCGTAAAAACCATGAGCCAACACGGCATACAACCGCAAAAAATCGTTGAACATTTAAAATCAGTAAGTTGCGACGATGATGATATTGGTGAACTGATGCAGGCGATAAAACTAGAACCATATCCGAACGGCAAAAGACACCTAAAACGTTGAACATGAAAATTTCGAGCTGCCGAAAACAGGGTAAATCTTCGGCAGCCCTCCATCGTAACTATAATTTTTTTGAATCTGCTACTCACTATTGAGCAACGGGCCCCATTTGCGCGGCGTCGACTAAAATGCTCTTGCGTGGAAAAAGCTTTAATTTTCAGCAACTTTGAATAAAGGTGACAGGGGATCTGAAGAAATTAAGTCGACAGACCAAAGAATTCGCGGAAATTACTCGGAATAAATCCGGTCCAACGCTTAAATGCCCGCCGAAAATTATGTTCATCGGAATAACCGAGTAAATTTGCCAGCTCTTTATTTGACCACTTTTGGCTTTGTAATAATTGCTGCGCTCGATCTTGGCGAACCTCATCAACAAGCCGATTAAAACTAATAAACTCTTGTTTAAGAAGCCTACGAAATGCGCTGGTTGTCAGAGCCAGATTTGCCGCCACCGACTCAGTCGTTAGCAACTCGGGTAGCGCCCGACGTTGCTGACGATAAATCAACTCTGCCAAACTCGGCTGTTTCGGCAGTATGCGGCTTAACTGCGCACAAGACCGACGTGATGCGCTAAAACGATCGGCATCCTGATGGGTAAAATGTCGATACAACAAGTCCTTCTCAATCTTCAAGCCATCCACCGGCTGTGAAAATAATACCTTACAACTAAAGTGTTGCTGATGATGGATAGCAGCGCAGTGTTCAGCGTCGCGGAACAACAACGTCAAACCGTCACTACTGCCAAATTGCTGTTTAAGCAACGCTTGCACTAGGGAAAACATCGCGACATTGACAAAACTCTGCGCAGTCTTGGTAAATCCGGCTTTGACTCCGACCCAAAGCGCGTCGGGGTGTTGTATCAGCTGCGGATAAATCCCCGGAAAAAGTTGATGGCGATAACAATGCAACATGCGCAGTGCTTGCGCCAAATTCGGCGCCGACGACAGTGCCTGCCCTAAGGAAATGTAGGGATTGTGCAGCATTGCTTCACCAAGCAAAAACGGCAACTCTGGACTTTTCAATTGTTGCTGACAATTCGCAATAATTTGAAACCAGTCCTGATGACAAATACGCCCAAGCGGTCTGGTTAAATCAGCTTCAAAGACGCTAGTGCCATGAAGAAGCTTATGCAACAGCGCCCCACGTCGCTGCGCCAACGCTAACAAATCGGTAGTGCCGTGTTGTAACAGCAAATTTTTGTCACGAAAGCTAAACCACTGTGGCGTTGTCATGTCGGGGTTAACTGCGGTTTTTCTGATGTCTTGGCAACATCTGCAGCAGTATCAAGTTTTAACAGCGCAAGCCTTGCAAAGGCATGTTCTAAAGCCGCCGCAGCCGACATGGTTTCGACCTGAACCGCCAAACAGTTGACCTGCGGGATTATTTGATGGCATTGCGCTTTTTCAAAACTCTGTTGCAGATGCACCGCCAGCAACGCTGCGTGCTCTTGACTGGTCTCTGGCAATATCGCGACAAAACAATCACCACTGTACCGACAAATGACATCGCCTTGGCGAAGCTGGTTTATCACTAACTCACTGAGCAATTTCAGGACATTATCCCCTGCACTTAAACCATGCTGGCGATTAAACTGACTAAACTGGGCAACGTCCACCACAATTAGGCTGAGCGGCTGTTGTTTGCTGCGATGTAGCGATAGTTCTCGAGAAAGTACTGCGTACAAATACTCAAGTCCATAAAGTTGGGTCAATGGGTCGATCAGATTGTGATCACGTAAAAACAACTCTCGACCCCGTAACTGTCGGTCAATCGCCCGCTGTTCGCGATGCCAACCAACGAGGCCAAAGGTTAAAACCAACATGCCAACAGGCGCCGGTAAGGATTCAAGCCAACTCATTAAGCGCACTGGATCTGGGTAATGCAGAAACTCATCGAGCAGATTGAGGAAATAGGAATAAACCAAACAAAGACTGCCGTAATACAAAAGCTCAGTGACCCTGCCATGCGGTCGACTACTTAAGATTAGTAGCAACCAAGCTCCCGCAACCACAAAGGCGGTTCCTTCCCCAAGAACATCAAGCCAGTCAATCACTGGTTTTAAATCGCCAAGATCACCGGCAATAAAAGCACTTAGAACTAATAACAAACCAGTCAACACCAGTTTGGCTTGATGCTGTCGCAACATCACAAATTCCCACTCAACAAAATGCTGATTCTTAGGCATTTGTATGACGAAAAGATGACGAAAACTGGCCAAATCAGTCATCGAGTGCGCATTGATGACCCGGGTCATTTTTGCGCACACAACATGGTTTTTCACCTCAAAACTGTCATTGCAAATCAGGACACTAGCGTCATTGCATTTGATCAATTAAGGAAAATAACTATGTTGTGTAATCGCTTAACCCCTTTAGCTGGTGCAGTTGCACTGGCATGTTGCGCAGTAGCGCCTGCGGCGCATGCAGATGCCGATGTCCAAGGCCGCATCCTCGATAGTCGTGGCAATCTGATCAGCGGCGCTGAAATATCTATTCCTGAATTAAAACTCAGTCGCAGCACCGAAGCAGATGGCCGCTTCTACTTTAAAAAATTACCAACTGGAAATTACACACTAAAAATTAATTACTTAGGCAGCACACCTCAAACCAAGAACATTCAAATCGTTGCTGAAAATGTCAAACTTGGCGATTTAAAACTTACGGCTGCGACGGCCAATCTTGAGCATATCGAAGTCACTGGCCAATCAGGTGCGGTCAGCAAAGCACTGAACCGCCAGCGAAATGCTGCGGGTATTGTCACAGTTGCTAGTACAGATGAAATGGGGCAATTCCCGGACAGTAATGTTGGCGAAACCTTACAACGCCTGGCGGGTCTTTCGGTAGAACGTGACCAAGGCGAAGGTCGATTTGTCCGAGTCCGTGGTTTAGCCCCCGACTACAACGCCGTTACTTACAACGGTACGCAACTAGCGGCCCCAGAAGCTGGCAGACGCGCAGTGGCACTTGATGTGATCCCGTCTGATCTATTGGAATCAGTCGAAGTGAGTAAAACCATGTCGCCAGACATGGCTGCAGGTTCTTTAGGCGGCACCATTGAAATTAAAAGCCTTTCCGCGTTTGATCGCAGCAGCGACTTCTATTCAATGACCGCCGAAGGTGGTTATAACCAGCTCACCAGCACGACTAGCCCAAAATTATCAGGCGTTTATAGCAGCATTTTCGATATTAACGGTGAACCAGAAACTTTAGGTATCGCTATTGCCGCCAGCTACGCTAATCGTAAGTTTGGTTCCGAAAACGTCGAGACCGGTGGCAAGTGGGATTTTGAAGAGGGTTTGGAAGAATTCGAACTACGCGATTACCAAATCACTCGCGAGCGCACAGGTTTAGCTTTTAACGTCGATTACCACCCGGGTAACAACAACGAATATTATCTGCGTACTTTATATAGCGAATTTAGCGACGAAGAAGAACGGCAAGCTTTAGCCACCGAATTCGACCAGCCGCAGCTGGCAGGGGCTCTTGGCGAAGCTGAAATTATTCGATCGTTAAAACAGCGCGAAGAAACGCAAACCATCAGCGCTCTGGTGCTTGGCACGCGCCAAGTCGTTGGTCACTTCGAATGGGTTCTTGAAGGTGGTGCGAGTAAAGCCGATGAAGACACGCCATTTAACATCGCTGGCGCTGACTTTGAGCAAGGTCTCGATGATGGCGTCGGTTTTGACAACAGTCACATTCCAGTGCTGTTAGCACCAAGTTCGGCTTTTGATGCTGCGGAGTATGAAATCAAAGAAGTCGAAATGGGTGACACTTATACCAAGGAAAACGAGCATAACCTTAAATTTGATGTGATCCGCGAGTACATGCTAAGCAGTGGCAGTCTGCAAGTTAAAGGCGGAGTTAAACTCAGCGAGCGCAATAAGTCCGCAGAAGAATCGGTTTGGATCTTTGAAGATTTCGAAGATAACGGTGTGCAACAACTCACGCTTGATAAATACAGCAATAGCACGGTGAATTCAAACTTATCAAAGTTTGGTGCCGCAATTGACAGCGCTTCAATCTATTCGCTCATTAATACCCTGGATCGTAATGACTTTGTCGATGATGTTGAATCGGCGATCAATGATTATCAGGTCGATGAAAAAATTAACGCCGGTTATTTCATGGCGCATTTTGAACATGACCATTGGCAATTGATTTCTGGTTTACGTTACGAGCACGACCAGCGTGATGCCACCGGCACTCGTTATGATGCGGTGACCGAAGAATTTAGCGTAAACCGCCAAAGTTACGACAAAGGTTATTTGCTGCCGGCATTAATCAGCCGCTATAACCTCTCTGAGCAAAGCATTATTCGCGCCTCCTACAGCACCGGATTAGTACGCCCGACTTTTGAACAACTGGCGCCGGCATATCTGCTTGAGGAAGACGACGGCGATTTAGAAGCAAGCTTTGGTAATCCGGAATTAAAAGCTCTCACCTCGCAAAACTTTGATTTGGGCTTTGAGCATTATGCGGATGACTTAGGCGTCCTCTCTGCAATGGTGTTCTACAAACAAATCGACAACTTCATTTATCAAGCCGATTTAGCCGGCCGCGGCGAATATAGCGATTTCAAAACCGCTGAAACCTATGTCAATGGTGGCGCAGCAAACCTTTACGGTTTGGAAGTTAATGCGGTACACAAATTATCCGGTTACGGCAGTTGGCTCGACAACTTGTTGGTATCTGCCAACCTGACGCTGACCGATTCAACCGCCGATATCGAATGGTTTGACGAGGGCAAGTTACTAAGTCGCGAAATCGCATTACCTAGCCAATCAGATAAAACCGCCAACTTAAGCTTTGGTTATGAATCTGCAACCGTCAGCGTCCGCTTTGCTGCCAACTTTAAGTCAGACTATTTGGCTGAAGTTGGCGATATCACCGATAGCGCTTATGACGTGCATTCGGACAATCATTTACAGTTTGATTTCACCAGCAAATATCAAATCGCTAAAGGCATGCAGCTGTACTTCAACGCTATCAACTTAAATGACGAGCCTTACTTCGCCTACACCGGCACTAAACCTTACAACTTTCAATATGAGCAATACGGTCGCACCTTTGTGTTCGGCATGCAGATCACAAACTGGTAAGCGGAGAATTCCATGTTAAATCATAAATTTAAGTTAACAACTTTGGCATTCATCATGACCTCTTTACTGAGTGCTTGCGATAGCCAACCTGCGACGTCGTTAACTTCAGAGGTTGCAACTCAAGGCCCGACAACTCAAGACGCTGCCGCACAAGTCGTTGCCGATACCGCGACTATGCAGCAAGAACCAGCCTTAGCGATAAAGGCAACTGAGTATTTAATCGCTGAAGTGGCGGGTGACAAATTTACCGTAGCAGCGACCGCGACCGCCTTAGAAATTCGCCAAGATGACAAAGTGATTAGTAGTATCGCCGGAGAATTTTCATCATTAAAAGTGCATGCGTTTGACGAGCAAAGTAATTTACTGATTGCCGCAGATAGCAACACCAATGAACTGCACTTGTGGCAATTTGCGCCGAAAGCGGCCACGCCTTTAACGCCGATTTTTCAAACTTTAATTAATAGTCGAGTGATTGAAGATCTGTGTTTTTACCAAAGCCCAGAAAATGATCAGTTAAGCGTGTTTGTGATTGGCGATCGCGGTGGTGCTGACCA